>Ga0123355_10011360_pt1 | contig 13722 bp, 4 predicted proteins | sample TergutEmb28metaG_3_FD_89872 | JGI IMG/M metagenome (GOLD analysis project Ga0123355, IMG submission 89872) | Embiratermes neotenicus P1 segment gut microbial communities from Petit-Saut dam, French Guiana - Emb289 P1 | ecosystem: Host-associated > Arthropoda: Insects > Digestive system > Gut ...
CAGTTAGTCGCAGACTCCTGAAGATGGTCGTATTAACGGCCGAAACATGTTGAGCAATGATTGAGTATTGAATAAATAATAAAATAAGTGGCATCAAGTTGGTTTTTTCTCTTTACGCAACTAAAATTCCTTCTGTACTACGGTAACAAAAAGGAAGAAATCGTCTCCGAATATAATTTTATCAACTCGTACGCAAGTGCCCGTTGTTTTGTTCCACCTGTTTTTTATCTGTACGTAACAGTTCTCGTTTTTCCTTGAAAATGAGGCAGCATCATAACGGAATTACACCGAGCAGATAAGCCTGTGTGCCTGAACACGGCAGGACATGTAACTCATTGCTCAGTCCTCAATCCTGTACAAAAACCAGCGTCACTCCTCTGATGACAGTCATACAATTTACATGATATTCAGGAACAAAGCAGTAAATGATACACAGAGGAATAAAAGCTCTACCGATGGCAATCATGCAAACAAAACGCTAGCTAGAAGCGGAACTTAGCATGCTGTCATGCAATACAAAGATAAAATTACGCCTTTTGCGCAGCCAGGCAGGCAACCGAACGGTATCTTGCAGCTTATTTATTTTGTGCATTCGACCTAATGTGAAGTATTAAATATTTCTGAGATCAAGAGATAAAGTACATACTCATATTGCGTTTAGGCCCGATTCATTACTTAGCATCAGCCTCGATTTGACAGCATGTAGAAATTTAGTGGTAATTTATTACGTATCCTTTGCAAGTATTTTTGTCTTACTTGTGTTTCTAATGGGGAGAATTTATTATGGTTGTCTTTTATGTTCTACCCATGCATACTTTTTTAAGTGAAATTCTATCACGCATGCGACAAAATTTAGTCCTCTCATTGCTACAGTTAATTCAACCCGTACCGTCGACAGAGATTTGCACTTTTAAAGGCAGAGAGCCTCAAGCTGATTCCAACATAAAAAGAAGCTAATTTCAATACACTTGTCGAAGAATTTTGAAATAGTACCCTAAAGTATAGGTCAAAAGCTGCATCCTAATTTAATTGTATATTAAATTCCCATTCAAGTCTCTGTAACTTGCAACTGACAGCGAAACAAGGGCACAGAATTTTGCGAAGCAGGGCAGTTTTTGGCCAGCAAATCGAGTAAATAATCTTTAAGGTTTGTGACGATAAATGACACATTATCCGATGTTGTTTTGAACAATGTGCGGTGTCTGAAGTGATGTTCCGAGAGACGGCCCCGCTGTGTTCCTTGTATGATTCGTTGTCTGCATACTGACAGACTTTGAACGCACATTTTACCGTAATACTAGTGCCAGCAGTTCACAAAGAACATGAGGACTTTTAGATACTAGAATCCCAATAGCCGCCTCTGTTTTAAGATAAATTGAATGTAATTATGTGCGTTACATTAATGGTAACATTAAGTGTGATCTGACGTGTCTATAGAAAATATCAATATTAAAGGGAAATCCGGAATAATTCAAAATCCATGTTACCGTTAAAGTCGTTAAGTCGAGACTCTTCTTTTTTCGGCAGAGCAACGAGACGGATGGAGGTAACTTTCAATATGCTTGTAATGGAAAGCTTGATTTCTGATGTTTACAGCTACGTGTTTACGGAGGTTTGAAATGCACATATGGGGTGGTGCGTCGTGGATCGGGCCAAAGGGGATGATTAAAGTGTAAATGAATACCAGACTAAACGTTTTCCCTCTGACTAGGGAAGCAGGAAGTAAGCACTGAAAGGGGTGAAAAAGAAGCCTGTCCGCTAATGGCTGCATAACTTTACTGCCAAGATGTTTTAGCTTGAAATCAGTACAGAATGGGCTATACCGAGTGATTTATTCGCAGGTTGTTTAATTACGCTTTATCGCCTGCAAAGTTAATAAATTATCGAATAAGATATGAAGATGATCGCGAATCGGTGATAGATAACGAGATGGAATGCTGGTGTTAAGCTTGGCGTTTGGTTGAGAGACAGAGGAAAATATGAGGATGTTCGTAACCTGGGCGATCTTCAAACTGAGAAAATCTTTTTTCCAAGCAAAATTTCGGAACATTAGATCTAAAACTTTCTGCTCTTTGATATTTTGTGTTGTATTGGTGGAGAATTAATTGTCAGTTAAGTAGAACTCAGGTGACTCCCTGAGGATCATTGTTTTGAGTTCGAATTCCGACGAAGGCAATTTACACAACCAACACGGTACCGTTGAAAATGGATCCTTCAGAGGAAATGCACACATGTAAGGATACACAAAATTTCATTCAGGCGGATATGACAATAACAAAAGCCTGTCTTTTGTTTGAACTGTCTTTGTGGCAGGGTAAAAAGAAGACACGCCCTTCTCGTAACTTCAAATTTTTACTTACCACACTGAAAACCCAACATTATAAGACTCATTAAACTTGCAGTGATGTCACAAACTGTCGTCTGGTTATTACACTGTGTGTAATTTACTGTGTCACTTCTAACGTATACTTAATGAATGCCTGTCACTGGAATTCGTCTAAGGATCACGGCAAGTGCTGGAGATGCTGTACATTTGAAAGAATTGCGTGAAAATTTAATTACGTTCTCGTGTTTGGGATGTAAGTTATTTTTCTGCCATCTTGAATGATAATTTATTCGAAGAGGTTTATCAGCAATTTTAAAGCTTTTGATGCAAATAATGTAAGTTATATTAGCATGTCAATCGTAGGCAGCGTCCTATGGTATCAAGTGTGTGGTCCGTCTTAAATATGTCCTACATTAATGCGAAATTCACCTGCGTGTTAACGGCGCTTTCATAAACGGAACCCACTTGTGCTGTCTATTATCAGTCCGGTCAGCTTGACCATTCTGTCTTTACTGGGCGATATTTTAGTCTCAAAAAATTCTACGAGTATTTTATACTTATGAGTATACGTATAAATTATGTTTTTCGTTACACTGTCCAGCCAATAATTTTATGACAGAGGTTTTGTACATGTTCTGCAAGCTGGAAAAAAAAATTTAATTAGCTTTTCAATGTTTGTTAAACATTTAATAATATAAATATTTATTATATTGTCCACTAGATTGCTAATCAAATGATCAGGTGACAAATTTCACGTATTTTTTTAAAGGATGGAATCCAATTTTTAATTCTGATTCTAACTGTTCTTTGAAGAATAAACCAGTCAAAATATGAATTGCGTACCTATCTAAGATATTTGTACAACTTCCTTTATAATTGTGGATGACGTAAATCCATCTTAATTTTCCAGTGACTACGTTTCCTGTTCTCCCCCACTATATGGAGCATAGTCTGGGGTCTCATAAAATTGTTACCCTATGTTGAATTAATAGTTACTGAGTCAGGCAACATGACTTACAAAAGTACTGTTTTCTCCCGTTATGTAATAATAATAATAATAATAATAATAATGTAATTAACCTGATTTACAACAACAGTAACACAGGAGCACGTCAAAATGCAAAACTACGTTTAGGCATATATATATATATATATATATATATATTGGTGAAGTCCATAATATTACCATCCCCTGCTAAAGTACGCTGCAGAAAACTTGTGATGTGTTTGCAATTTGGTATATATAGACTCATTACAGGCACGCCGGTTCAAGAGTTCATCACTTGTTAGTATTATAAGGTCGCCTTCAGTAGAAGACGGAGGGCTGTACGTGTTATATTCATCGAACAACTGGTTTAAGCAGTAACGCTCACGAATTGATAATCGATGTACCCGCTTGGAATCTGGACCGGCACTCTAACTGTCCTGTTTGAAATGCTTCGTGTTTTTCGCCTGTGCCTGCACGCCAGTGCCGGAATAGTGCCCTGAAATAAGCCTTGATCGCCGTTTTCTCAGTCCTTTCAATTACAAACACACTACCATCTTCGCATAATTTTCTCTTTCAAACGATAGCTTTCAGCTGATGCAGAGGCATGGGTCCGAGTGGAATATAATCATTGGCCAGCAGACACAACTGCAAACTTTAAATTAACATAATAATAAACACAGTTGTTTACAATTAATAAGAGGTCATTTGCAGATCTAATTCATAGAAAATTTCTTCATCAGCCCGGCTCACTAAAAACTTCTTACGATTTTGACCGAACATTTTTTAACTCTCTATATATGTTGGATGTAGCGAATTATTTGATAAATTTATATCTTTAATTATAAAGAAATAATAAAGAAACATTTAACTATGTATATTACTTTTTTTCCTGTGGCGCTGCGGCCCAACGCGGGCCATGGCCTCCTCATTCATGAGGTTTCTAGATCACACACAACGACGCATCACGTTCGGTAGGACTCCTCTGGACGAGTGATCAGCTCGTCGCAGAGACCTCTACATGAAAACACACAACACTCACACCAGACAAACATCCATGCCCCCGGTGAGATTCGAACCCACGATCTCAGCAGGCGAGCGGCCGCAGACCTACGCCTTAGACCGCGCGGCCACTGGGACCGGCACATTACAAAATGATATATAAAAATGACCACTTTGAGAGATGTTCAAATATTTGTTTTCTAGTGTATGTAGGCCCATTTACTTTTTTCATGTAAGTGCTAAGGTTACAAATGGGTACAAGAAAATCGAATTGAGTGTAACTCCAAGCATAAGTGGGCGCGCTTGAAAACGCCAAATAAATACGTTGTCGAAATATAGCACTGGTTTTTGTAGTTTTTTATATAGCTGTGAAGTCATTAAGTATAAGTTGAGAATTTTAAAATTGTGAAAGAGGGGGGATTTTCGCAGTCACTAAGAAATAGTTTTTCTAATTTCCAACCAAAATTTAATATTCACCCCTAGCTTATTGCTTATGATAAACGAGATACGTGTATCTGATTTCCATGACGTATCACTAACTCTCTGTTAACCGGCATAAAAAATATTCTGAGTGATCAAAACCAACAGTCGGGCAGAGTTTAAAAAATCAACTCCCATACTTTCCAGGGACATGTACAAATATTAGTTGTGAGAACAATTTGTTATTCTTGTGTAACCGATGCGCGCTATACCTTACTGAAGGCTAAGAGATATAACGGTACAGTGACTTATAAAGCTTGTGACAATCCAAAAATGAACCGCATCCATGAATTATGCATTTGAAACTTAGTCACAGGTTCACTTCAGCCCTTTTCATTGCTGATTGCAGATACAAACGACTCATCTTGATTCTGTGGGTGACTTCTTAATTATTAACCTCCCAGTCCCTATATACTGTATGGTTACAAAAAGCGTCGTAGGATATCTAGTCACAATTTGCGGGATTAATTTGGAGAGAGTACCTGACAAAACTAAGGCAGTGTTCTCGGTGCATCATCCGTGTGAAAATTGCGTTGATATCCATTGTTTCGGAAACTGCATCTGCATCCATCATCAGGCGTTACTGTGATGAGTTTTGCATGAAATTAGACTTCCAGACCACTAAGGACCCATCCGGGCCTCCTGCAATGCTTATAGGCAACTGACTTATAGAATGAGTGAAGCTTTGCCTCCACGTCTTCACGGAATTCTCGTTTGAAAGTGGGACAATTATGGCTCTAATAAATCCAGTCTAAGTTTTGGATGGAGCATTCATTTGAAAGGTTCTGTACACCCCCGCATGTCACTAAGAACACGCACACGCATAAGGGTCTCTGATGGTGCATTGTTTTGCATGCGTAAGTAAAGCCCCCTTTTCATGCACGCATGCATCTGTGACGCATTGGAGGGGAAATGGTTCTTGTAGACGTAACCTGACTGTGGACATAGCCAGCTAGAAACTTGTAGGTCGAAATTAACTCCAGAGCTCTGGAGATAGCCCTCCATTCTTTCGCTGGAAAAAGAACACCATCGTCATCGGACAGGTAGGCCTAATGGTGCAGCAGAAATACCTCGATTTTGGCGAAAGCTTGATTCAGATGAGCCATGTTTTACTGGGTGTATGCAAACAGATAATGGAATAAAAATGAAGTATTAAAGGATATATAAAATGTAAATCTCTTAAACCATGTCTGTTTATCCCGCAAAGCAGCTCGAACTCTTCATCCTTTAATATGACATCAATTAAAATTAAGGAATTGTGATGAAATGTACAGCATGTATCAGTTTTTAAAAAGAAAGGCAGTTTTCAAACAGCCACTATACACTGCAGTGTACTTTATGATTTATTTTATGAACAGATGCTTTTGGCATAAAAATAATTCCTTCGTCAAAATGCGGTTATTAAGATATACAGAAATATAATTTTCCCTGTTGTTTTGTATGGGTGTGAAACATGGTCGTTCACATTGAGGGAGGAACGTAGGCTGCGAGTGTTTGAGCATAGGGTGTTGAGGAGAATATTCGGGCCTAAGAGAGACGAGTTAACAGCGCAGTGGAGAAAACTACATATTGAAGAGCTTACTGATCTGTACTCCTCACCCAATATACTTCGGGTGATAAAATCGAGAAGAATGAGAAGGGCGGGGCATGTAGCGCGTATGGGGAGAGGAGAAGTTTATGCTGGGTTTTGGTGGGGACCCCTAAAGGAAAGAGGCCACTTTGAAGACCCAGGCATAGATGGGAGGATAATATTAAGATGGATACTCATGACGTGGGATGTGGGGGTATGGATTGGATCAAGCTGGCTGAGGATAGGGACAGGTGGCGGGCACTTATAAACGCGGTAATGAACCTTCGGTTTCCATAAAATGCGGGGAATATCTTGACTAGTTGAGAAATGGTTACCTTCTCAAGAAGGACTTTGCTCCATGGAGTAAGTAAGTATCCAAATACAATTAAGATCTATTTCGTAGTGAGAATAATGTTTTTCAATTTGTTATATTTCTTTATTGAAAATCATTCCATTTTTTTATCGCCAGGTACTTAGGCGCACTGCACGTGTTTCTTTGTTTTGAGTTACACGATTGTATTATGTTGTTATTTTAACAGTTTATTTCTACATTCCCTGGCTCTTGAATTCACTTCCTCTTAAATAGTTTATCTATGTATTACTGCATGGCTCACATTGGACTCTTTCACTGGGGTAAAGCCTGCCGCCTGACTGTTATCACTGGCCTGAGTATGATGTAGAAGTCACAATTTGTGGAACTTCACATTCACCATTTGAGTGTCTTTAAACAATTGTTACCTAACACGCTGGCGTTTGGAACGTCCCCCACTTTGAATCGTAGAAGGGCTATCCCAGTTCTGATTACTTGTGGAATTTCTCAACGGCTATTGACAATTACCGGGATAATCCCTCAAAATGGGCCGAGATTGCCTTCTCCCAAGTCGTTTGTAAGTCGCTGTAACACACGCTGTACATAATGTTTTCAGCAACACGTCAACGGAAAACCAACAAACATTTGGTCTTGATGCAGTGACAGTACAAATATCTTTGTACTGTCGTGTAAAATAAAGTGGCACGCCCTAACTTTCAGTGTGGCTGTTCACATGGACAGCGTGTTGCACCTGTAGGCCTAGTGGTACGCGATTGTGAATGTCGTGCTTGTGGTTGTTGCTCAGGGGTTGTTGCTGCGCAGCCACCACTGCTTTCCAAGAATTACCGAGTAACCTCACGTACATCAATCGTCATTAATTCCCTGCTTGGTGAGGCATGCGCGGCAAAGCACAGAGAATTTCCTATTCGTCTAGTAGATGTTTAAAACATGGCGTTCTGGCGTTCTGTGATCGTAGAACGCCTATGTTGTACGCCGTTTCATCCCGTTCGTCTCAATGCTGCAATACAATGTTTCCCTTTTCATCTGTCGTAAACACATCACAAAGTAGGACAGTGCTTTTGAAGTTTTCCAGAACACGAGTTACGGTGTGATGCCGTGCCTGAAGACTACGTTAATTCTACTTTAGGTGCAGAAACCTCTCACCAAATGTGGACGTTAAGTCCCTAATAAAAATGTCGCATTTAGCAAGACCAAATTGTTGTGGAAGATTGGAGGTTGGAGTAAGCACAGAAGCTGTTAAAGATCATCACATCCTAATTGGCCTGTTATTCACTAAATACAAAAATACACATCATGTTTAAAAATGGTAATAATAAATGCTCATTTAACTTAATAATTCAAGAAAAGAAATCAACAGTTTTGTTATTTACAGTCTAGGTACGTGGCATCCCTTTGTGCTTCCTAAACAATCACAAGGACCTTTTTACTCTTTACAGACAACTTCATTAGTAAACAATGAATTTCTTTAAAAAATATTTCATATCCCTGTTTTTACGTTTGTTTTTGCTCTTAGCTTGACTGGCAAGTAAACAAATAAACAGGAACGATTGTTGACTAATAAAGGTGTGTTGACAAATTAAAATGTACTGAACTTATTAGCTTCATTGATTTTTTCCACCTTGTATGTTGATATTTAATACACTACTGTCCAGGGTCAGAATTGGTCCCAGTCTTCAGGCTTACTTCTAAAAACAAAACGTTTCTAGATTATAACTATTTTGTGTATCGGGTGTTCGATGAGATTTGCATTGCCATATTTTTTAAATTGTTGTATGTAGAAATGTGCTGTGTTCACTAATTTCGACTTGAGTACGTGTTTGTTAACCGGAATGTAAACAGTTATTATGTACAAAAATGTTACTTTATAGATATAAGCCTGAAGAAGCGGGCGATCCTGTCCTTCAAACGTCAATATGTTATATATCAATACATACGATGAAAAAAGTCCATAAAGTAAGTTCGTGTGTTATAATCCATCGTAGGAACCATGTAAAATAGTAAAAAGTTACTTTCGATTAAATTTGCTATTGCTTACTCACTCGCTCACTCATGGAGCAGAATCTTTCTTGAGGAACTAACCTGTTCTCAACTAGACAAGAAATTCTCCTCGTTGTGTGGAACCGGCAGGTTCATTATCGCCACCTGTCCTTATCCTGAGCCACATCAATCCAGTCCATGCCCCCCCTCCCCCATACCATTTCCTGAAGATCCATCTTAATATTATTTCCCGCCTACTCCTGGGTCTTCCCAGTAGTCTCTTTCTCTCAGGTTTCCCCACCAAAACTCTGTATACACCTCTCCTCTCCCCCGTACGTGCCTCATGCCCGTTCATGTCATTCTTCTCAACTTGATCACCCTGATAATATTTGTACAGATTATTAAGCTCCTCATTATGTAATTTTCTTTACTCCCCTCTTACCTAGTTCTTCTTAGGCCCAAATATCTGCTCAGCACCCTATTCTCAAACACCCTCAACCTAAAGTCACTTCTCTTCATTCCAACTAAATGCACATAATATGCTAAATACTTACATTTATGAAACATTGCAAAAAACATATAATTTTTAGCAACTAACGCAATGGTCTTCTTGAAGATGGTGTAACAAACACCGAAGCATGTAAGAGGTAATTGGGATAAATATATGTATTCAACATATTATTTGCATTTCGTTGCAATAAAAATAAGTGATTGACTGCAAGAATGCACGGTGAGAAAGCTTAAAAAAAACTTCAAAACAACACTCAACCTAGGTTTCTCCCTCAATATGAATGACCAAGTTTCAGACCCATACAAAACAACAGGCAAAATTATATTTATTTATAGTTTAATATTTATATTTTTGGACAGCGTACTGGAAGACGAAAGATTCTGCACCGAATCATAGTAAGCATTCCCTGACTTCATTCTACCCTTAATTTCTTCTTGAAAGAATTTTGATTCGTTGGGTCTTTTTTCACCAAATATTCGAAAAGTTCAACCCTTTCAAAGGAACTATTACCTGTCTTTATATTGTGACTTCGTCCTGCATTTTGATCTGGAGACATGACCGTGCACTAACGTTTAAAAACATTTACTTAGAGTCCAGTCTCCTATCTAGGAACTACTGAAGCTTTTGTGTTTTTCTTTATAGTATATACTCTTCCACCCAATATATTAATATCATCAGCGTAAAAAAGAATCTGATATGTACCTTTTAATTTCAAACCTTTGAATTTTCTGTTTACCTTAAGAATTTAGATTACTGTAATTTTAATTCCCCCGATATGAAGTCAGTATGTGTGGTGACTTCATGAGAATTGTGGCAACGAGAAGCTTTCAGCCCATTTTATTGTAAATAGGCCAATATTTTAATGTTTGAATGATTTTATAGTACGGATATTTCAACGACTATATTATGAGAACTTGCACAAAACCTATGTGAAACATCTTAATTATAAACTGTATTACCGACATCTGCATTTAAAATACTTGTGTAACTTAGCAAGGCATTGTTTACAAGTTCCCTGAGGATGACAAGATAGTGTCGATACATGTAGGAGTGTGATATTTTGTGAGATAATTGTGCATTTGTTGGTCATAGTACAAAATAATAAAAGGTGCACGGTACTTACTTACTTACTCCACGGTGCAGAGTCCTTCTTGAGAAGCTAACTGGTCTGCAGCTAGTCAAGAAATTCCCCGCATTTCACAGAACCCGAAGGTTCATTATCGCACTCACAAGCGTCCGCCACCTGTCTCTATACTGGGCCAACCCAATCCAGTCCATATACCCACATCCCACCTCCTGGAGATCCATCTTAATATTATCCACCCATCTACGCCTAGGTCTCCCCAATGGTCTCCTTCCCTCCGGTTTCCCCACTAAGACCCTATACACCCCCTCTCCTCACCCATACGCGCCACATGCCCAGCCCATCTCATTCTTCTCGATTGTACATGTATTAAAATAAAAAAAAAACACTACACTTCTCATTCCGGCCTCATGACTGAAAGAGAAAAATGATCGGATGACGGAGATATTGCGAAGTGGGTTAGAATTCACGAAGAAAACTGATGAACGGTAGATCGATCCAGAGTGTTAGTATAGTGAAGACTGGCGACGGAGCAGGAAATCTTAGGGACATGAAACGTATGCTTACACCTACGTTATTCTTATAATCCCGTTTGATGAGGGAGGAGCAACACTGCAATTGAAAAGGCGCTTAACTTCACACCGTCTGGCAATTAAGTAACTTAAGAGTATAGGTATATTATATGTTGAATTGAAGGTAAATGTAATAATATATTTTTCGCTGTCCACATCTGTGAGGAAATTAAGGAGTTTAAACAGCACTTCCACTCATTCTTGCACTCTGCACTGCTTGGCACCGAGAGGCCAAATTCGTGCCTCATCTTACTTACATCCATTTTCTTTCAAACAAAATTTCCACAATTGGAAAGATGAGTCGTCAGTAGTTTGTCATAAACATATTGTTGTCATCTGTGTGGCCGCATATAAATATAACCGTTTCGAATTCTGTAGACAGCTCGAAAGTTTCTCCATCGTATCGCGTGCGAAATTACGTCATTACGATGAAATCATCGTCCAACTAACTCGTTAAACTTAGATGTATATATATATATATATATATATATATACCGCAAGGTTGAACAGTAAAACGTCGTTGTATGTTTGGTTAAGCAAAATCAAATTAAAATTCCGTGTTTTGCTCGCAAAATTTATATATGCACTTCTTATGATTCTCCTTCTCTAATAGAAATGATCTGTTTTCTGTGAGATGGGAACTAAATCATTTTGTACGATATAAATTAATTTTAGTCTTCAGGTGTTTAATAGTCTATCCCTCAGGGGAACACAAATCGAAGAACCACCACAATGAGAGGCGGTCAAGTCTCGAAGAGGGCAGAAGAGCCGACGAATAAGAATTAAAAAAAAAAAAAGGCGTCGAAGAAGAACCGAATCACTAGGAAATGGGACTGAAATGACACAGAAGAAGCTGTAGAATTTAAAGACGGAGAAAAAGGGGAAGAATAACAAAGAAACGCAGTGGGAGGGAAAGGAAAAGGAAAATTGAGAACAGAACGCAAAACTGAAAGAAAAAAGAAGATGAAGAGGGACTTGAAGTATATTACACGCATGTTTCCGTGTCATATTGAATACGGAATTACTGTGAAAAAATCCTTTAGAAGCTTCCTTTTACTCGAGTCACTTGGTACACAATTTTATTAGTTTTCTTTGTATTAACCTGCCAACGAAGCTGTATATTGCTGGCTGACTTAAGGTATTTCACGGCCCACTTCACAAGACACGTCATGACATAAGACTGATACCTTCCGTAGTATCAACCAAAACCACCTGTCAAATCGCCCCAATTTTCTTCCTAATGACCACTTCGGGCAGGTTTCGCTCTGCGTATGCAGGTTTCGACTGCTGCTATTTTTTACTGCGTGGAAAAGAGTGAGTGGGGCATCAAGTGGGGTGGGGGTGCTGACTCGCGGGAATTTTTAAAACAGGTTTTCTTCTTTAAGGGCTTAGGTTGAAAGAACCGTAGAAAAAAAAGAAGGGGTTAATTGTGCGTAGGATGAGGGGCTGGCCGGCTGTGGAGAAATGTTGCATAGTCTGGGGGAAGTTCGCACACTGCCTGAAATTCTTTGACTCGACCTAATACAAAACATCTTACCTTGGAAGGTAAAATTGACCCCTATGCAAGTTACGAAGGCATTCTGTAGAATGGACATATAGCTCCACTAATTCCGAACTTCTGTGCAAGATGGAGGTCAATGGTCTACTTCACGCCTAGGGTGCTTAACACCCCCCCCCCAATCCCCCGGGGAAAGGCAATTGGTACGTATTGAATACGAAACTGGGTGGGTTTCTGAGTGGGTGTTGACGCTTTAAAGAAGAGAAACATTGGTTGCCTCTTCCAGGAATTGAACTACCATTCCTCGGTCTTGCGTCAAGTGCCCTACTCATGAAATTGGCCAAGATATCCTGGCTATCTTCACTAAGAAGTCACTGTCTACTTGACTGCACTATATGATATGGAACCCTGGTCTTCAGCACCACCCCCACAGAAATTGTGCTGAAGAATTAGAACAATTATTGGTCGGAAAAAGTTAGAGTATTCGGAGTTACTTCTCCTCCAGCATCATTTTTTTTTGCCACAAATAAAGAAGGACTGCCTTGGAGTTGAACACAGTTCACGGGCAAAACTGGGTTGGGACTTATGGTACTGGTTATTGCATACCGTACACTTCTTTGCTATTCGTAAGCCTTATTGTCATAGTGGTAACGGTAAAGTTAAAGATAAAATTCACCCTTGAACAGATCATGAAGGCCCGGAGAGGGAGTAGAGATATAGCCCTACACTTTCTTTAACCTCGACGCTAGGTGGGGTGGGTGGTCAACGCCACGCCTCGACCGCTTTGACGCCGTGAAAGACCTGGTACCCATTGTGTAGGAAGCTGGAAGGGCCCCAGGGCCGATGAGGAAAATCTTGCCCTCATCGGGATTATATCCCCGGACAGTCCAGTCCGTAGCGTAGTCGCTATAGCGACTACGCTATCCTGGCCCACATTATCATAGTGTAACTAATGTATGTCACATACTTTTTTCACATTCCTTATTACAATTTAATATTATGTAAGTAAAATTCAGTGTCTCATTCTATCAGCAATCTGTTATCAGCTTCACGTGTCTGACAAGTTATGCTGTCGTTGTTTACATTGTTTGTGAAGATTACGACAGCTTGTACACATAATTACACTAATTTTATACAGAGTTACAAGCGTTAAGTAGCTGTCAATTCAGGACATGTGCTCAAGCAGTAAGATAATTTCTTTATTTCTGTACATTGTATAAGAAAACCCATGCCAACAGTCGGTACTTGATATACAAACCAAGAGTGAAGCGTGAGGAAAGAAAACCAACAAGATGCAACAATATAGATGGTTTATTGTCAATTATGGATGTTGGTTATTGACAATGTCTCAACATGTTTCGGGCATCTTTATGCCCATCTTCAGGA
>Ga0123355_10011361_pt1 | contig 13722 bp, 9 predicted proteins | sample TergutEmb28metaG_3_FD_89872 | JGI IMG/M metagenome (GOLD analysis project Ga0123355, IMG submission 89872) | Embiratermes neotenicus P1 segment gut microbial communities from Petit-Saut dam, French Guiana - Emb289 P1 | ecosystem: Host-associated > Arthropoda: Insects > Digestive system > Gut ...
CGGAGATAGCGAACAGCTCACCGCGACGGTGTCTCCTGCCGATGCAACAGACCAAGAGGTAACGTGGAGTAGTAGCAACACAAGCATTGCAACGGTTGATGATAGCGGTTTAGTTACTGCCGTCGGTGTCGGAACAGTAGACATTATTGTTACTACCAATGATGGTGAATTTTCAGCTACTTCTGTTGTAACAGTGACACAAACCAGTGCTATCATCGATCTCGAACACGGCGGCACGATAAAGCTCTACCCAAATCCGGTTACCAACGGTAGACTGTTTGTTGAAATCTCTGAAGGATTGGACGGTCAAATAATCCAAATCCACGATCTTGCCGGAAGATTAGTATTGACACAAGTAGCAACTCATCCTCAAATGGAGATCAACGTTTCACATCTGGGGCAAGGTGTGTACATCGTTAGAATTGGCAACACTTCAACAAGAATTGTAATACAGTAAAAACTTGTATTATTCCAAAATAAACAACCAAAAACAAAACAAACATGAAAAAAACACGCTTCTATTTGGTGCTTCTGCTATTAGCATGGACACAAATGCTACTGGCACAACGAACCATTACCGGTACGGTGATTAGTGCTGATGATCGTCAGGGTGTTCCTGGCGCAACGATTATGGTAAGAGGTACAACTTTAGGTACAACTACAGATGTTATGGGTCGATATTCGTTGAATGTGCCGGCTGATGCAACACACTTAGTGTTTGCTTTTATGGGGTATGCTACCCAAGAAATTGAAATCGGAGGCAGGGCTACGATTGATGTGACTTTGCAAGGCGACGCTACGATTCTTGAAGAATTCATCGTAACAGCTTACGGTGTTGTTCGAAGAGGAACCTTTACGGGTTCTGCATCAACAGTGGGCTCGGAACAGTTAGCTGCACGCTCCGTAACAAACGTTGCGAATGCACTGCAAGGTAATGTTGCAGGTCTTCAGATGACTTCCGCTTCAGGACAACCGGGTGAAACCGGCGATATTCGTATTCGTGGGTTCGGTTCGATTAACGCATCAAACGATCCATTGATTATTTTGGATGGTGCACCTATCACGGCAAGTGCTTTCGCTGGTTTGAATCCCGACGATGTTGCCTCGATGACTGTTTTGAAAGATGCTGCTGCAACAGCACTTTTTGGTTCGCGTGCCGCTAACGGTGTAATCATGATTACCACAAAAACCGGACGTCACGACCAGTCACGTTTTCAGGTACAGTTTACAACCGGTGTGGTTTCACGAGGAATCCGTGAATACGAAATGTTAGGACCTGAACAAACCTACGAAATGTTTTGGCTGACGCGTCGCAACGAGTTGTTGGGAACCGGTGCTGCCGTTGCCAGCATGGCTAACCTTGATGCTCACAACCTTACGGCAAGTAATACCTTTATGGAGAACATTCGCTACAACATCACCAATGTTCCCGACAATATGATCGTATTGCCTGATGGTAGATTTAATCCTAATGCACAAATCAATCCTTTTGTTGCAAGCGACCTAAACTGGTTCGATCCGGCTACGCGCTTGGGTAACCGCACGACGTTCAATGTTTCGACAAGTATGTCTAACGATCGTTCCGACATGCGTGTTTCTCTTTCATATCTCACCGAAGAAGGATATATTCGCAATTCAGCGTTCAACCGCCTTTCGGCACGTTTGAATATGAATCATCGTGTGAATGACTGGATTAGAGTAGGTTTGAACGTGAACGTGATGGGTTCTTCTCAGGAATCAATCTTTACCACAAACTTGAACAACGAGAATATATTCGCTTCTGCAAGAAGTATAGCGAGAATATTTCCGGTGCATGCTCACGATTTGAGTCGCCCTTGGGGAACTTGTACCTTCATTAGAGATGAGAATGGCAATCCTATTTTTGATTTTGGAAATGCAATGCGTCCTAATGCAACTATTGGTCCGAACGGAGCCGGAATTCTACGTCCTACGATGGCCGCTCGTAATTCAATTGCCGAACTCTTGCTGGACTCAAGACATTCCACAAGAAACGAATTAGGCGGAAGAGCCTTTGTAGAACTTTCGTTTTTAGAAGACTTTACATTTACTACCAACCTGATGCAAGATAGACGTTTTTTCAATACCGAAAACACACAATCTTCACTTGTTGGATCAGCGGCTCCGGATGGCAGAACCTCGAGAACACAAACCTTGAGAACCACAACAACAGTCAACAACCTTTTGAACTGGAACAGAACATTTGGCAGACACAGTATCAGTGCTCTTGTTGGACACGAAGCCCATATCTATGTATTCAATTTTTTGTATCTTCGAAAAGATGGTGAGATATTGCCGGGTAATCCACAGTTGGACAACTACGTAACCATACACTCAGCATTCGGTCATCAAGATAATTATCGTTTAGAATCATACCTCTCTAACGTTACTTATTCGTGGGACGATAGATTTTTTGGCTCTGCTTCGTGGCGTACGGATGGCTCGTCGAAATTTGCTCGTCAAAGCCGTTGGGGACAATTCTGGTCGCTTGGAGCCGGTTGGCGTTTGGATAGAGAAGATTTTATCAGAAGAACCGGTATTTTCCCGTTTTTGAAAGTTCGTGCATCATACGGACAAATCGGTAACGATGGTGGTATCAGTTTCTATGCTTGGCACGCACTCTATAGTCTTGGACCAAGCTTCAACAATGCTGAAGAACCCGGAATGCGCATAACTTCTTTGGGAGGCGAAAATGTTGTTTGGGAATCCAGTGACAATTTCAGTGCTGCTGTTGAGTTTGGAACAAGATGGGGTGTTAGAGGGACGATTGAATTTTTCCACCGCCAGTCTACAAACCTACTCTTCAATGTTCCCATACCTTTCCAACACGGACTTCCAGCCGCTTCAGAACTCATGAATGTTGGAACAATGTTCAACCGTGGATGGGAGTTTGAGTTTGCTTACGATTTTCGTTCTCGCAATGATTTCCAGTGGACTCCAAGCATAGTATTAACTACTTTCACAAACAGAATCACAAGACTTCCGGAGAGCGAAAGAGAGTTTGGAATCATTACCGGAAACATGAAGATGATGGAAGGATTTGGTATTTATGATTTTTATTTACGCGAATTTCGTGGTGTTGATCCACGCGACGGACGTGCATTGTATACTTGGGATGGAGTAGAAACCACACAACTTCGTTATATCGATGGCGAATACTTGACCGTTGACCATAATCGTGCTTTACGTTCGTTTAGCGGACATAGTGCTATTCCGGATCTTATCGGAGGTTTAACCAATACGTTCAGATGGAGAGGTTTTGACTTATCTATCCTAACTACTTTCCAAATCGGTGGATATGTTGTTGATGGAGTTTACAACACATTGATGGCTACAGGAGCAAGTTCTTCTGCGTTCCATCCCGATATTCTCAACTCGTGGAGATACCCGGGTCAAATCACCAATATCCCGCGTAACGACAGAAGTTCTACCGTTTCTTTGCAAACTGAAGCTACATCAACCCGTCACATGACACCTGCAAGCTTTTTCCAACTTCGCTCAATCAATTTTGGATACAACCTGCCTCAAGATTTTGTTCAAAGAATGGGTTTGTCAAGAGCAAGAGCATTTGTTTCGGCAGAAAACTTACTTTTAGTAGCATACCGTCAAGGCTTGAATCCAACTCAACGATTTACAGGTTTAGCAAACGCTGCAGATGGCTTCATTCCTTCGCGCTTCTTTATGGTTGGTGTTAATGTTAACTTTTAAAAATTTACAACAATGAAAACGACAACTTTAATCACAAAAAAAATAACGCTAATTTTAAGCGTTTTAGCCCTTTCGCTAACGTTTAACAGTTGCGGAAAGGACTTTTTAGAGACGACGCCGACAAACCGTGTTTCGGTGGCAGAAGCAATGAATACTTTTGAAGGTGCAATGATGGCTGTAAATGGTATTCATGGTATGATGTTTGGCTCAGTAGTATCACCAAGGATTAGTTCCGGATCTATAGGTGCCGGACACGGCATTGGAAGCCTTTGGCTGACAGTAGATCATTTAGGAGATGATTTCGTTATGTGGAACCACCCTCAAGGTAACTGGTTTATCGGAATGTACGATTGGGCAGATACCAGACGAGAAATGAGCTCTATGATTGGTTTTCCATACCACTGGTGCTACCAAATTATTGGAAATGCCAACAGAATTATTGAAAGAATTGACGAATTTGATGCCAGCGACAATGACAGAAATTTTGTATTAGGTCAAGCTCTGTTCTACCGTGCTTTTGGACACTTCTGGGCAGTTCAACTTTGGGGTCATCGCTATGTTTTAGGTGATGCTGCTGCAAATGCACGATTAGGTGTGCCTTTGGTTACCTCGAGTGAACTTATCATACGCCCAAGATCAACAACAGGTGAGGTTTATGCACAAATCAATGCAGATTTGACAGAGGCTATCAGATTGTTAGATGGCAATCCAAGTGCAATCAATCGCAGAAACAACTCGCATATCAATGGCAATGTAGCTCATGGTTTGATGGCTCGCGTTGCCTTAGTTCAACAAAGATGGGCTGATGCTGCATATCACGCAAGACGTGCTCAAGAAGGTGTACCGATTGCAACGGCAAGAGAATTGCTGAACGGATTTCATACGACAAGTGCCGAAGAGTGGATTTGGGGAATAAATCACCAGTCTGTCTCAAGTGGTTCAAATTTCGGAAACTTTATATCGTTGAACATGGAGGGAGGATCGCAAACACCTCGCAATTCCCCAAGATTGATAAATAGAGAATTGTACAACATGATGGACCCTAACGATATTCGTCGCGACTGGTGGATAACCGATAACAACGACCCGCGTTTAGCTGCATTGAGAGCCGCTGGCTTTCTTCCGTCAGGACAACCTACTTTGGCAAATCAAAAGTTTAGAGTATTTGGGCTTTTCTCCCCTGTGAGTTCAACCAGCATGCTTGACTTGCCTATGATGCGTGGATCTGAAATGTTCCTTATCGAAGCAGAAGCAGAAGCTCGTGAAGGAAATTATAATGAAGCTCGCATTGCTCTAACAAGATTAATGGATGTTCGCGTTCCCGGATTCTCAACAACCAACGAAGGAGAGGCTTTGATTGATGAAATTATGATCAATCGTCGTATTGAACTTTGGGGTGAAGGACACCGTTTCTTAGACCTCAAACGTCTCGGCTTACCTTTGGTACGCACAGGTGCACAAGGACATCTCATCGCCCACGCTGGAGATCAAACAATTAATGCCGATGGTACTCCTGTGGTTATTCCTGCGAGTGATCCAAGATGGAATTTGCACCTCCCAAGATGGGAAATAGAACCGAGTAGAGGTATTATTGTACAAAATCCATAATATTAACGAAAAAACACATAAAACTATGAAACACATTTTAACCATAGCGATAATTTTATCGCTCGTTTTAGTCACTTCTTCTTGTAGAGAAGACAACGGTTTGGCTGTTAGCAACTTAACACTTAATCACACAGAAGCCCTTATAGCATTAGGATGGAGTCTGGAACTAACCACCAGTGTAACGCCTCATTTTGCCACACATCAAATGATAACCTGGAGCAGTAGCGACACCTCCATCGCAACCGTAAATAATTACGGACTTGTAATTGCCAGTAGCTACAATGAGGGCGATGTAGTTATCACAGCAAGAATCGCACACAGCGGTTTTGAGGCTCATAGTGCAATAAGTGTTTTTAGAATGGTGCCGCCTACGGTAGAGACTATCGAAACCTATGTTGGCTATCCATTTGTAGATGCTGTAGCAAACTTCCTTAACAATGGTTCTGCAATCTACGACATCACCTTAATGTCGCCTAGATTGGATGCGTTGCGTGAAGCATATAGAGCGGCTTTCCCTTGGGGCACGACCAGCCCAGCTCAGTTTAGTAGGTTTTCTCTCGTAATGCCCCCTACCTTTTCTGCAGGATCTCCTCGTACACTGGCTTTGCAAATTCACTATACAGGAACTAGCGGTATATGGCCATTCCGCACTTGGGATCCAGATGTTCCGGCTCTTACTCGGATTGACACCTTAGAAAGTAACCCAAACAGTGATGCCGTATTTGGAGAGCTTTTTAGAGTTGACCGTACAGCGACGGCGCCTCATAGTACAACCCCTACAGGTGCTAATCCTTTCGGAGTACCGTCCGGTAGTGCTATTCATAATGCAATTTTGGGAATATACACTTTCATAGAAGGGAGTGGAACAAGTGCTCAAACCAAAGCCGCTCCCGATGAAGGCGATACCCGAAATTTTATCGGTTTCCTAAACTCGCCAAAGGGCTTTCGCATTTTCCAAGATGGCAATAATTTTTGGTTCCGCAGCTTAGCAGACCCTACCGATTGGTTTAAAGCAGAGCGTCAATAAATAAATTTAACTCAAAAAAACTCAATACTATGAAAAAATATTCAATCCCCGCAACGCTTCTTGCTGTTGTGATTGTAATGATGGCAATCTTTTCAAGTTGCAGAGAGGAACATGATTTCTCTTACACACCGCTTCCTGTGAGTGGAGCGGTAATACACAACACACATGACACAATAGCTATTGGCGACGTATTGGCTCTGAACGGGCACACTGTACCTATGAATGCCACAAACCAAGCTGTAACATGGAGGAGTAGCGACAACGAAATTGCCACGGTTGACAGTGTAGGACGTGTAACCGGTGTAGCCCTTGGTACGGTGACCATTACCCTCACAACCGTACAAGGTAGTTTTACGGATACCAGTTTGGTAACGGTCATACCCGTACCGATTCCTGTAACAGGCGTAACGTTGAATGAAGACTCGGTGGAAATCACCATTGGTCAAGCCGAAACGCTAATCCCAACTATTGAGCCAGCAGATGCTACAATCCAAGGTGTAACCTGGAGTAGCAGCGATACAGCTGTTGCCAGGGTAAGCAATGCAGGAGTTGTGACAGCTGTAAGTGTCGGTACAGCAACAATCACGGTTACAACCAACAATGGTGGCTTCACAGCTACAACCGAAGCAACCGTTATTCCAATTGCCGTAACGGGTGTAACGTTGAACATGAACACCGTGAGGTTAGAAGCCGGAGAAACTCAATCGCTGACAGCAACCGTATCGCCCGTCACTGCCACAAACCGAAATATCAACTGGGGTAGTAGCAACCCTGCTGTTGCAACCGTAAGCAGCACAGGACCTTTTACCGCTATGATAACGGCTGTAGCCAATGGCGAAACAACCATCACAGTTATGACCGCAGACGGTTCTCTTATAGCTGTATGTATGGTAACTGTTGGTGATCCCCCTGTAGGCGGAGTTAATGTTAATAACATCACAGACTATGAGCAGGATTCGAGCATAAAGTCTTTAGTGGCTTTCCTTGATGGAACCAGTCTAGTTTATGAGATTACCCTAATGTCACCAACGTTGAATGCGTGGCGAACGGCATACGCCGAGGCTTTTCCTGATTTTAGTAGGATCACTATAACATTGCCTTTTTCTGCACTTGATATACAGGGTCTTGGAGCCCCTTCTACTCCTCCAAATTCTGCCGATGTTACGAACAGATCATTGTCTGTGAATATTCACTACACAACTACTACAAACGTATGGCCCTTTGCTCCTGCTGCTGAAGTTTCGCCAACACTTGTTGCAATGACCGGTGCAGGAAATAACGAAAACAGCGATGCTACGTTTACTCCGCTTCTCAGACGTGATCGTTCGCCTGCTACGCTTTCAGGAGGTCGACCGGGTGCAACGCCTCACAGCACCAGTCCTCCGACTACAGATGGCGGAAATGGCTATGGTTTTGCACAAGATTCAGACGAATTTAGAGCAATTTCTGGTATATTCACACCTATTGGTTTTTCCACCGCTCCAGAACGCAACGAAGCTGCTTCTGGCAACAACTTTATTGGTTTCCTAAACTCGTCCGACGGCTTCACCATCATTCAAGATATTCATAATCCCGGTACATTCTGGTTCCGCAGCAAAGCCGATCCTACGGATTGGTTTGTGGTGGTGCGACAATAGCCTGGAGATTCCTCGCTTCGCTCGGAATGACGTATAGCATTGTGGGGGAGGAAGGGGATTTTAGTGGTGGCGACCTTGTCGCCACCACTAAAATCCCCCCCTCTTTCTTGCATATACAGTGTCATCCCGAACGTAGCAAAGCGAAGAGAGGGATCTGCCAGCCATTCTAAATAAAATTTAACAAAATGAAAACACATAACTTTTTCAACATACTAATGATAGTGACTTTCACGACAGTATGCAGTTTCACCGCACTCGGTCAACGATTTGCTTTAGACCGCGTACTCGTTGTAACAGAAGCCGGTATGATAGATGTAGATACTTGGCACGGACTACAAGTCCGCGCCAGCGGAATGGTGGCTGAGCTTGTCGAAGCCACCGCAGGAATGCCATTCTCAAAAATCGAACTGCTAAACCCAACCAAAATCATCCCCGATGCCAAAGATATTTTTCTAATCTATCTGGAAAATTCAGGCGAGGAAGCGATAAAGAAAGCCATAGAAATTCTAAACACAAACCCTGCAGTTATCCACGCCGGACGAGACTATTATCTTTCTCCGGCTTATTATTTTACTCCCAATCCGGTGGCTGAGCCTGTCGAAGCCACCCTTGCCGGAACAGTGGCTTCGACAGGCTCAGCCACCGGCATCATCCCCAACGACTCCCTGTTCTCATACCAATGGGCACTACAAGCCATAAACGCACCACAGGCATGGACGATCACAACAGGCAGCAGAGACGTGATAGTCGGCATCATGGATTCAGGATTAGATCTTTATCATCCCGATTTGAAAGACAACCTTTGGATCAACCCAAATCCAAATCAAACCATCGGCGATCACACGTTTGTAGGCGATTACCACGGTTATAATTTTGTTACAATGACGGCAACACTTCCGGAAAGTGGCAGACATGGCACACATGTAGCCGGTATCGTTGGAGCAGTAGGAAATAACGGAATAGGTGTTACCGGTATAAACTGGGAAGTAAGCTTGGCGGTATTGTCTATTCAATCGAACATTTCGGCTGCTATTAGAGCATTGGAATACGCAAATTTTCACAATATCCGAATCGTAAACAACAGTTGGGGGCATTATACCTACCCACCGTCTTTGCCTCTTTATGAGGCTATTCGTGCATACAACGGATTGTTTGTTGTCAGTGCAGGCAACTCACGACGAGGGAACATGGATCACGATACGGTTGAAATGCACTTTCCTACCGGATTTGGAGTTGACAATATCCATGGTCCCGGACTTACGAATATTATTGCGGTAACCTCGTCAAGAATAAACGATGAGCCTTCAAACGTCAACTGGGGAACAAAAAGTGTGCATATTGCAGCTCCGGGTAGTGGTATTTTAAGCACCTATCCGATTCATGGCGAACGATACGGCTACCATACAATGAGTGGAACGTCTATGGCTGCACCGTATGTAGCAGGTGTTGCTGCACTCATAATGTCGGTAAGACCAGACTTAACACCTAAGCAGAAAAGAGACATCATCGTGTCAACAGCACGCAGAGTACCTGCATTTGAAGACAGATGTGTCGCCGGTGGAATTTTGGATGCTTATGCTGCGGTCAGAGCAGCTTTGACTTGGGGGAAGGATTGACGGATGAGATTGTGCCCAACAATGTCATTAAATTAATAAATTGCAAATTATTATCAAACGGTAATAAAGGATATGCAAGGACTAATCTTTGACATAAAACGTTTCACCATTCACGATGGTCCAGGCATTCGCACTACCGTGTTTTTCAAAGGATGCCCCTTAACCTGTGTTTGGTGTCATAATCCCGAAAGCATCCTGCCGCAACCGGAAACGATAAATAAGCAGATTGAGTTTGACGGCAAAACTATTGACCGGAAAGAAATTATCGGACGTTTTTACACCAAAGACGAGTTGATACAGGAAATTTTGAAAGATAAACTTTTTTACGAAGAATCGAAAGGAGGCGTTACATTCAGCGGAGGCGAACCCTTGATGCAAGATGCGTTTTTGGAAGAAACTATGCTTGCCTGCCGTGCAAACGGAATCCATACAACATTAGACACATCGGGCTATGCAAACGAAACAGTATTTCGAAAAATAGCTTCCTTGGCAGATCTTATACTGTTTGATATTAAAGAAATAGACGAAACTCAACATTTTCACACAACAGGCGTATCTAACAAAATAATTCTGCACAATCTCCAATGGCTGGCAACTGCCGGAATTCAAACCATTTTACGCGTGCCAGCTATTCCGGGCTATACGTTTAATGAGGCATATACAAAAACATTAAAAAAATTCTTGCAATCTATAAAAAGCGATACCGTTTGCGAAATAAATATACTGCCGTATCATGCTGCGGCTACCCATAAATATATGCGTTGCGATTATGAAAACAAAATGAATGATACCAAAACTTTGGATAAAAAAGAACTCGTATCGATGAAAACCGAATTGGAACAAGCCGGGTGGGTGGTCAAGATTGGTGGATGAGAGCAACTAAAAAAACGAAGCCAATGATAACCGAAAGAGTAAAAAAACTGCGCGAACAAAGTCTCAATGCGATCAACATTGTATCGCACGAGCGTGCTGTATTGATTACCGAATTTTACAAAAGTTCCATGGCGCAACAAGTGTCTGTTCCTGAACAACGGGCTTTGAGTTTTGAACACATTATGATGCATAAATCCATTTGTATCAACGACGGCGAATTGATAGTTGGCGAACGCGGTCCTGCACCAAAAGCAACCCCCACCTATCCTGAAGTGAGCCTGCACTCGTTGCAGGATTTGGAAATACTGAACAGTCGTGATAAAGTATCGTTCAAAGTAAGCGAGGAAACCAAAAAGATTTATCGGGAGGAAATTATACCTTATTGGACGGGAAAAACGAATCGCGATAAAGTGATGGCTAATGTGGGCGAGGAATGGCTTGCAGCCTACGATGCCGGGATATTTACCGAGTTTCAGGAACAACGCGCTCCGGGGCATACGGTGTGTGGCGATAAAATTTATCATAAAGGAATGTTGGACATCATTGCCGACATTGAAGAAAGCATGGAAAGCCTTGACTTCCAAAATGATCCGTGTGCTTCAGATAAACGTGATGAATTAAAAGCAATGCATATTGCGGCTCGTACAATTATCGGTTTTGCCAATCGTTATGCTACACATTTGGAAGAAATGGCAGCTACCGAAAAAGATGAAAAACGTAAAGCCGAACTTATGGAAATGGCGAGAATTTGCAAAAAAATTCCTGCTCATAAACCCGATACTTTTCACGAAGCATTGCAGTATTATTGGTTTGTACATTTGGGAGTGATTACCGAAGTGAACCCTTGGGATTCTTTCAATCCCGGGCGTTTAGACCAGCACTTGTACCCTTTCTATAAAAAAGAAGTTGAAGTCGGCACACTTACCAAAGAGCAGGCTATGGAATTGTTACATTGTTTTTGGATTAAATTTAACAATCATCCTTCGCCTCCAAAAATGGGCGTAACTGCAGCCGAAAGTAATACTTATACGGATTTTTGCAATATCAATTTAGGTGGTGTGAAGCCCGATGGCTCGGATGGTGTAAATGAAATGACATTTATTTTATTGGATGTAATTGAGGAGATGCGTCTACTACAACCAAGTTCCAACATTCAGGTCAGTAAAGAAAATCCGGATGCCTTCATACATCGCACATTGCATATTTTGAAGACAGGTTTCGGACAACCTTCCATTTTTAATGCCGACGCCATTATTCAAGAGCTGGTACTACAAGGCAAAGACCTCATAGATGCACGAAACGGAGGTGCCAGCGGTTGCGTAGAATCAGGTGCATTTGGAACAGAAGCGTATTTGTTGACGGGTTATTTCAACATCCCTAAAATTCTGGAATTGACCTTGAATAATGGAATCGACCCTCTAACAAACAAACAATTGGGCTTGCAAACCGGTGATCCGATTTTGTTCAAATCAATGGACGATTTGATGTGCGCCTTTACCAAACAATTAAATCATTTTGTGGATATTAAAGCGCATGGTAACGATATTATAGAACGTTTGTTTATGGAAAATATCCCGGTGCCTTTTCTTTCGTTGGTCATCGATGATTGTGTGAAAAAAGGAATGGATTATATGTGTGGCGGAGCACGTTACAACACATCTTACATTCAAGCTGTAGGAACAGGCACGATCAGCGACTGCCTTGCCGCTATCGAATATCACGTGTTCGATAAAAAAAACACTTCCATGAAAAGCTTGATAGATGCACTAAGTGCTAATTTTGAGAATTATGAAGAATTTCGCTATGAGTTAATTTATCATACTCCAAAATACGGAACGGATAATGATTATGCGGATAAATACACACAACAAATTTTTGAAAATTACTACAATGCGGTGAACGGGCGAAGCACACCGCGCGGAGCCACTACGCGTGTGAATATGTTACCGACAACCTGCCACGTGTATTTTGGACAAAAAATAAAAGCCTTGCCCGATGGCCGGAAAGCACACGAGCCCTTATCGGAAGGCATTTCTCCGGTGCAGGGTGCCGATGTGGCAGGACCTACGGCTGTGATTAAAAGTGCTGCAAAAATTGATCATCTACGCACGGGCGGCACTTTGTTGAATCAAAAATTTACACCTTCGTTTTTTGATACGGAGGAATCTATTGACAAAGTATGTAAATTAGTTCGTACCTATTTTCGTATGGATGGGCATCACATTCAATTTAATGTAGTATCAGCCGATACCTTGCGCGAAGCTAAAAAACAGCCCGAAAAATACCGCGACTTGATTGTGCGAGTGGCCGGATATAGCGATTATTTCAATGATTTGATTGAGCCTTTACAGGATGAAATAATTCTTCGCACGGAGCATACGGGGGCAAAGTAAAAAAAAACCAAAATAAATTTGGTCAAATGAAATAAAAGTGACTATCTTTGTAACATCAAAACAAAAAAAAAAAAACCGCTGGCGCGGACATGTTGTCCGTGCCTATGCAGCATAAACAATCTGTAAACTAAACACTTACACGATGAAAGCAATCTTAAAAATCACAGTGCTTTCGGCATTTTTGCTGAGTACCTCTATGAATACTGGGGTGTATGCCCAACAAAGCAACGGAGAACAAAACGGAACATTTAGCTTTGGAAGCCGTACAGGTTTAGTGGTCGGATATTTTGACATGGAAAATGCGTGCGGATTTGATGCGGATTTACGAGGAATTATGCCTCATTGTGTTACTGGTCTTGTTCGCTCTCCAGGAGTTGACTTTAACATAACTGTGTATGGAAATTACGCATTCAACAATTTTTTTTCGGTGCAAACGGAACTAAATTTTATGCGACATCATGTGTTTGGGAGGGCTCGCTCCCATGGCGTTGCCAATTATGTAGTAGAGCTAAACTATTATGGTTTAGGTATACCGTTGCTGGCAAAAGTTAACTTAAACATTAGGCGTACCTCATTTGGTTTTTTGCTGGGTCCGCATGTGTTGATACCTTTGGGTAGGGCAGAGTTTTATTATAGATTTGATGGTAGAGTATTTCAACAGAATCTTTCTGTTAACAATACTTCCATTTTTGGAATTACAATGGGGCTATTTTGTAAAAGGTTCAAGATTAGATTAGAATGCTTATTTTTGCATATCTAATTGAGAACAAATGAAAAACAAGTATCTAAAACGAGCTAAGATTTCAGAGGCTAAATTTAAGGTTACTTTGAAGTTGTTTTGC
>Ga0123355_10011362_pt1 | contig 13721 bp, 18 predicted proteins | sample TergutEmb28metaG_3_FD_89872 | JGI IMG/M metagenome (GOLD analysis project Ga0123355, IMG submission 89872) | Embiratermes neotenicus P1 segment gut microbial communities from Petit-Saut dam, French Guiana - Emb289 P1 | ecosystem: Host-associated > Arthropoda: Insects > Digestive system > Gut ...
AGTCGGAACAAAGGTTGCCAGCGGTGAATTTGACCAGGGAATTCTCATCTGTGGTACGGGTGTTGGCATCAGTATCGCCGCCAATAAAGTAAAAGGGGTTCGTTGTGCATTAGTTCATGATGTCTTTACGGCTAAAGCGACAAGGCAACACAATGATTCGAATGTCCTCGCAATGGGCGGTCGTGTTATCGGTGTTGAGCTTGCGAAGATGATTGTTGCAACCTGGCTTGAAGAAGCGTTCATGGGTGCACATCATACGGGTCGAATCGAAAAAATCGCTAACTATGAGGTGAAAAGCGATGTCTAAGTTGCGAGAAAATCCTGAAGCAGAAGTACCAAAACGGGTTTTAATGTTAGCACCAATTGTGACGTTGTTAATCTTCGTTTTATCGTTGTTGCTGAACTTTAATTTTTTTGTTGTCGGTGGCTTTTTCTGGTTAGCGACCGTTGCGAACATGACGGCTTTTCGTTTGATTGTTGCGGGTGCTAAACGGCTGATTGCGAAAAAGGAAGAAGGGCAAAAAGCAACCCTAGTGCCAAACTTATTGATTCGTTATGCGATGTATGTTGTGATTTTGCTCGCTGCGTGGTTTCTGAACGGGATTCCAGCGTTTATCGCTGCGTTTATTGGCGTCCAAATGTCACAAATTGCAATCAAGCTTGATTCGTTTGTAGGGTAATTTATGATTAGATATTTTTTGAGGAGGTGATTTGATGGACATCCATTTAACATTTGGTGATATTGTATTAGAACCAGCGATTGTCAATTCACTGTTAGTAATTTTAGGATTGATGTTCTTTTTCATCATTTGTAGTGTTGTGATTAAAAAAGCCAACCCAACGAATCCAACAACTGGTTTTATGGGCTTGTTGGAGTTTGTTTACAGTAGTTTACATGATTTTTCATACAATTCAATTGGTGAAAAAGCAGGAAAGTTTATTCCGTTTGTCATTACTGCTGCTTTCTATTTAGCGGTTGCGAATTTGGTTGGACTACTTGGTTTAAGTGCACCAACGGCAAATATTAATATCACGGTCGCATTGACAATCACAACGTTGATTTATATTATGTTTTCTGGTATTTTTTCAAAAGGGCTCGGCAAGTATTTGAAGGATACGTATATCGGGAATGTCCGCGGGTTTATGTTGGTTTTATTTATCCCAATTAATATTTTTGGGGAATTATCAAAGATTATTTCGCTGTCGTTTCGTTTATTCGGAAATATTGTGAGTGGGGCGTTGTTGCTTGGGCTTTTGACCGGCTTACTGGGATGGCTGTTCACGGTGTTAGTCCCATTAGGCGGGATTGCTGGTGGTGCGTTTAGTGTCACATTATTACCAGCTTTGAATGCCTATTTTGATATTTTTGCGGGACTGATGCAGACGTTTATTTTCTGTACGTTAACGACCATGTGGATTAAGACCGCAGTCGAAGTTGGCGAATAATAGTATCAATAAAAGAATTTATTTTGAAGGAGATTGGTTATCATGGAAGGAATTACAAACGAAGGATTTATGGTTGGAATGTCGGTATTAGCAGCAGCGATTGCGATGCTGCCAGCCGGATTATCGGGACTTGCACAAGGTTTAGCAACTGGAAAAGCGGTTGAGGCGGTTGGTCGTCAACCAGAGGCGGCCGGTGAAGTTAGAAGTACAATGATTGTTGGACTTGCTTTAACAAAAACATCAGGGATTTACGGGCTAATCGTTGCGATGGCGTTAATTTTCGCCAACCCATGGGTATAAGAATGACTTAAGCTTTATTTGAAGGAGATGGGTGAACGATGATTAGTTTAGATATTAATGCTACAACATTTTTGATTCAAATTGCGGCCACAATTGCCTTGTTTGTTGTAGCTTGGCGTTTTTTTGCTAAGCCAATGAAGAAGTTTATGAGTGACCGTCATGCGTTTGTACAAGGGCAATTCACTGAGGCAGAAACTGCGAAAGCCGATGCAAAAGTTGCGTTGGATGAAGCGAAGAAAGAAATTAAGTCAGCTAAATTTGAGGCAGAAAAAATCGTTGAAGCAGCCAAAGATGATGCAACCACTAAAGGAGAAGCAATTACCCGCCAAGCCCATGCGGATGCGGAACTGGAAATGAAGAAGGCACAGGAAGAAATTAAGCGTGAGCGTCAGAATATGTTGGAAACAACGAAGAAAGAAATTGCAACGGTTACGACCAAGGCAACGGAGCAGTTAATCAGAAAAGAAATCAACGCTGATGTGCACCAAAATTTATTCGATGAATTCGTCACACTTGTAGGTGGTTCTAATGAATAACGGTGTTATTTATAGTGCGGTGCCGATGACGGATGCACAACTTGAACAGTTAAAAGCTGTTTTAGTAACGAAATTTGGCGGTGAGGTTGAACTTACGACCAAAATCGACGAAGCCATTATCGGTGGCTATAAATTGTTAATTAATGATACGTTATACGATTTTACCATTTCATCGAATTTGCAACACTTAGCAGCTGATGCCAATAATTTCACGCCGACGCTCGGTGTTTATGAAGTTGGTCAAGTTCTATCGGTTGGAGATGGGATTGCTTTTTCAAGCGGTCTTGGTGATGCCATGTCGATGGAAATCGTTGAGTTTTCGTCGGGGACATTCGGGATGATTCAGAACTTAGAAACTGAGCGGGTCGGAATTGTCCTCTTCGGTGATTTCTCGGGTGTAAAGGTTGGCGATGAAGTGCGTCGAACTGGTCGCATTATGTCAGTACCAGTTGGGGCTGAATTACTTGGTCGCGTGGTTGACCCGTTAGGACAGCCAATTGATGGTTTGGGAATTATTGATACCCAGAATACCCGCCCAATCGAGGTTAAGGCGTCAGGCGTTATGGCACGACAGTCGGTTGATGAATCACTTGAAACCGGAATCAAAGCGATTGATTCACTAGTACCAATCGGTCGTGGTCAACGGGAATTAATTATCGGTGACCGGCAAACGGGTAAAACCTCGATTGCTCTCGATGCGATTTTGAACCAAAAAGGGAAAGAGGTAATCTGTATTTATGTTGCCATTGGTCAGAAAGAATCGACTGTTACAGCGGTCGTAAATACCCTAAAAGCCCATGGAGCGATGGATTATACGATTGTTGTTTCAGCGTCAGCGTCCACGCCAGCACCGATGCAGTACATTGCCCCTTATTCGGGTTGCACGATGGCGGAGGAGTTTATGTATGCGGGGAAGGATGTTTTGATTGTTTATGATGATTTGTCGAAACAGGCGGCCGCTTATCGGGAGTTATCGTTGTTATTAAAACGTCCTCCTGGTCGTGAGGCGTTCCCAGGAGATGTTTTCTATTTACATTCACGCCTGTTAGAACGAGCAGCGAAGTTGAATGATGAGCTTGGCGGTGGGTCGATTACGGCGTTACCATTTATCGAAACGCAGGCGAGTGATTTATCGGCTTACGTGGCAACGAACGTGATTTCGATTACCGATGGGCAGATTTTCCTGAAGTCGGATTATTTCCACTCGGGTGTGCGCCCAGCCGTTGACGCCGGTTTATCGGTTTCACGGGTTGGTGGTGCAGCCCAGATTAAAGCGATGAAAAAAGTAGCGGGAACCCTGCGTCTTGATTTAGCGTCATACCGTGAACTCGAAGTCTTCGCCCAATTCGGCTCGGATTTAGATGCGGCGACCTTGTCAAAACTTAACCGTGGTGCCCGCATTGTCGAAGTATTGAAGCAACCAGTCAACGCCCCGATTCCCATCCAAAAACAAGTGTGTATTTTGTATGCATTAGTCAACGGATTTTTAGATGATATTGAAATTGATTTGATTCAACCGTTTGAAACGGGACTTTTCAGCTTCTTGGACAACAACCATCCCGAAATCCTCAAACACATTGTTGAAACTAGTGATTTGCCGGAAAAAGGGCAATTTGAAGCGGTGATAAATGAATTTAAAACTGGATTTTTGAGTGTGGATTCAGAGTAGTGCTAAAATGCTTTAGTAAAAGGTGGGTGAAAGTGTATGTTCAAAGAATGGGGCGAATATGGTGATGCATTCGCAGAAGATGTTCCTTATGAAGAAGTATTGCCTGAGTACACGAAAGAGAACTGGGAAATTGGGTTTGGTTTACAAGCAGTCGATGGACTTAAACCATCGAAGTATTTAGTTGAGCTTGCTAATAAGCAAGTTGCTGGTGAGATTAGTTATGAAAGACTTGAAGCTGATTTGAAAGAATATCACAATTCAAATACTGACCCGAGAATCAGTGCTGAAGCTGATTTTTCTTCCATGCGAATTGCTGAAATTCTTGCGACAAATAATTTCATTTTGAAGCCACATATTTTACTACAATATCATAAGCATTTATTCTCAGACATTAGAGATTGGCATTTTCCAGTTGGTCAATATCGACGAGAGAACATTAGTAAAGCAGAGCGAGTTTTGAATGGTGAAACTGTGGTCTATAAAGATTATCGACAAATTGCTGAAACATTAGAGTATGATTTTGAACAAGAGCGTTTGAAAAGATATAAAGGTTTGGATGATGCTGATACAGCTCATAGTGCAATGCAGTTTATTTCAAATGTTTGGGAAGTACATGCGTTTAGAGAAGGTAACACCAGAACAATTGCGGTATTAGCAATCCAACATTTCCGACAGTTAGGTTTTAGTATCAATAATGAGCCATTCAAAGAGCATGCTAAATACTTTCGAGATGCTTTAGCATTAGCAAATGCACCACGGAAATGGCAGACTGATAAATACCTACGAATGTTCACCGAGAATATAGTGCTTGGTGGCAAGAATGAATTAGTAATACCCAAATAAGATTAAGGTGGTGTGATGCATGGAGTTGGATTTAACGAATTTTCATAAGGCGATTCAATCTTTAGAGGCTGCGTTGCGTGTTTATGAATCTTATGCAGCAAATAAAAATCAAGATTCAGAGCTTGTGCAGACGCTAAAAGCCGGTGTTATACAAAATTTTGAGTTTACTTATGAGTTAGCTTGGAAACTGATGAAACGTTGGCTTGAGATTAATGTTAGTGATAATACTACTAACCAAGTCTTTACACGACGTGAAACTTATCGCTATGCTGCCGAAAACGGATTGATTGATGACCCAGCAAAGTGGTTCCATTATACTGAAACACGAAACATCACATCTCACACTTACGATGAAGAGAAAGCAAATCGAGTGCTTGGAGATGCTATACAATTTAAAGACGATGTAATCAATTTATACAACGCCCTTGAGGAGCGGAATTCATGATTCAAGCAACTGAATTAGAAATGAATGAAATTTTAGCAATCCTAAAACAACATTTTCCTAATGGTCGTGTTTCGGCATTTGGTTCACGCTGTAAAGATACCCACAAAAAATTCTCTGATTTAGACTTAGCCTTTATCAAGCATGATGGCACGAGTTTAGAAACCAGTGAATGGGGTCGGCTCAAAGAAGCTTTCGAAGAAAGTGATTTGGTTTTTCGGGTTGATGTTGTTGATTATTGGGGTACAACGGATAATTTTCGGAAAATAATTGATGACTGCTGTGTGGAAATATATGACAGCCAAAAGGCAGGTGAATAGCGATGTCGGTATCGACGAATGATATTAAGAAAAAGATTTCGGCGACGGAGAATATGAGTAAAATCACGAAGGCGATGCAGATGGTTTCGGTGGCGAAGCTCGGGAAGACTGAAAGTCGGGTCTGCCATTTTCGCGATTACCATGCGGAGGTCAAAAGTATTTTGTCAGCACTGAAGGACTTCGAGTATATCAAAGAACATCCGTTTGTCACGGGTCGACCAAAGAAAAAAGATCCGAAGATTGGTTGTGTTTTGATTACTTCCAATCGTGGATTAGTCGGTGGTTATAACAATAATCTGTTTAAAATGCTGAAAAACGGCGATGGATACAACAACGAGTTATTCAAGCTAGTTGATGCGAAATTGGTGTCAGATGACGATTTTAAATTTTATGTGACCGGTCAGAAGGGGGCCATCTTTGCCAGAAGTGATTTACCGCCAGCTTGTACGGAAAGCTTTTTGTTACCTGATGAGTTGCAGTATACGGACATCATGGAACTCGCAGGTCGTGTTGTAACGGACTATATTACGGGGGTCATTGATGCCGTTGTCATTGTCCATCAGGATTTCGTGTCGAAACTCGAGCAAACCGCAGTGAAAACGAACTTGTTGCCACTGGAATTTGAACGTGAATCGAATACAGAACCAGTGCCGAATTTCGAGATTAAACCCTCAGTTGCAGAAGTCTGCGATAGTTTGTTAATTCAATACGTGATGACGAGCTTGTACGAGGTATTCTTATCAGCAAATCAAGCGGAACATGCGGCGCGGATGAATTCGATGAGTAATGCGACTGATAATGCCGAAGATATCATCAAAGAATCGAAGTTGCTCTATAACCGGGCTCGTCAAGCGGCGATTACGCAAGAATTGAACGAAATTGTAGCGGGAGCGAATGCGGTTAACAACTAGTTATACGTTTTGGTAGAAGTTACTAAAACGAAAGGAGTCGGGTTTTATGACTAATCAAAATATAGGAAAAATCGTGACGGTCATCGGTCCGGTTGTTGATGTTAAATTTGCTGAAGTTGTGCCGAGTTTGAATACGGCGCTTGTTTGTCATTTTGAAGTTGATGGCGAGGCGAAGGATGTTACGTTGGAAGTTGCACTGCAGCTGGAAGCCGGTGTTGTGCGCACGATTGCAATGGACTCAACAGATGGTCTGAAGCGTGGCCTTGATGTGATTGATACGGGTGCGGAAATCAATGTACCAGTTGGTGATGTTACGCTTGGCAGAATTTTTAACGTTTTGGGTCAACCGATTGACGAGAAAGGGATGCCGGAAACTGGGGTTGAATATAATACCATCCATCAGCCGGCACCAAAATTTGAGAATCTTTCAAGTGAAATTAGCATTCTTGAAACGAGAATTAAAGTAATCGACCTGTTAGCACCGTATATCAAAGGTGGTAAAATCGGATTATTCGGTGGTGCCGGGGTTGGTAAGACGGTTTTAATTCAGGAATTAATCAACAATATCGCAACTAATCACGGTGGGATTTCGGTCTTCGCTGGGGTTGGAGAGCGAACGCGGGAAGGGAATGACCTCTATCATGAGATGGCTGATTCAGGGGTTCTTGATAAAACAGCAATGGTCTTCGGGCAGATGAACGAACCACCAGGAGCTCGTTTAAGAACACCATTAACCGCTTTAACGATGGCGGAACATTTCCGTGACAAGAAAAATCAGGACGTTTTATTATTTATTGATAACATTTTCCGTTTCACGCAAGCTGGTTCGGAAGTGTCCGCTTTACTCGGACGGATGCCATCAGCGGTCGGTTATCAGCCGACCCTTGCAACGGAAATGGGGCAACTCCAAGAGCGAATCACATCAACAAAAGACGGATCAATCACATCAATTCAGGCGATTTATGTACCAGCCGATGACTATACCGATCCAGCACCGGTTGCCACCTTTGCCCACTTAGATGCCACGACAAACCTTGAACGTCGGATCGCCGCCATGGGGATTTATCCAGCAGTTGACCCATTAGCATCGTCTTCACGGGCGTTAGCACCACACATCGTCGGTGAGCATCACTATGACGTTGCGCGTCGGGTCCAAATGACGCTCCAACGCTACCGTGAACTTCAAGATATCATCGCCATCCTCGGGATGGATGAACTCTCAGAAGAAGATAAAAAAGTCGTGCGTCGTGCCCGTCGAATCCAACTCTTTCTGTCACAAAGCCTCCATGTCGCAGAGCAGTTTACCGGACTCCCAGGAACTTATGTACCAGTGGTCGAAACAATTCGTGGTTTTGAAGAAATTCTTGACGGAATCCACGACGACCTGCCAGAAGAGGCCTTCCGGCTCGTCGGTGGCATTGATGACGTGCTCAAAAAGGCGGCTGAATTATCATGAAACTAACCGTGATAACACCTGATGCAACCCTTTTAGCCGCAGAAGTCGCCAGTATTAATATTGCTGAAAAAACGGGCTCATACACAATCCTCAATGACCATGCCCCATTAATTACGGTCGTAAAAAATTTTGTAGCGACCATTGGACAGACAGACACCGACCTAACGTATATTGCTGCGAACGCTGGCACCTTGAAAGTTTTGGATAATACCGTGTCGCTCATTATTGACTATGGCATCGCTGGTACGAGTAAAGATGATGCAAGGCAGAAATTGCAATTTTTACGGGAAGAAATTGCCGCAAACATCGGCAATACCGGCGATAAAACCGTTGCGAATATGGAAATCGAACTCATGCGACGCATGAAAGAGATGCGAAGCTAATGGACGGGAATATTTTATTTGTTATTACCTTACATTTTGTTTTACTACCATTTGTATTTCAACTACTAAAATACATCCGCATCGACGAAATTTTTAAAAAGAATACGCCACCCGGGATGATTAAACTCATCTACATCGGGTTGACCGTGGCGCTTACACAGTTGATTATTGGGTATTTTACAACCGTCTTTAGTCTAATTGACGGGCTGTTTTGATAAGACGACTCCTTGGGGTCGTTTTATATGTTCTAGGCATACATACTAAAACATATATTTACTTATACTAACTATTAGAACACGCAGCTTTCGACGGAGGACTACACCATGAAGAATATCAAGATTAGCAAAAACACAAAGTTCACATTGGTCATTTTTGGTGGCTTCATTTTGGCGTTGGTTTTAATCCCAGTGATTATCAACACCGCTGTAACGCCTGATTATAGCGAATCATCTGCGATTGGCGAGCTTGATGTCGTGGGTAAAGATTTTTATGAAAATGGTGCCACCAGTGGAATGATTTGGGATGATACCACGGAAAGTTTTTATATCACGGTTCATCGTAATGAAACTGATGAATTTCAGCTAATCGAATTTGAACGGTACATCGTCGGGGTCGTGGCGGCGGAGATGCCGGCGCTATTTGCGCGCGGGGCGCTCCAAGCGCAAGCCATCGCCGCCCGAACTTATGCGATGCGGATTTTCCAACATCAAGATTATATTTTAGATACGGTCATGCATCAAGTATATCTTGATAACTACCAATTACAAGATCGGTGGGGGGACGAGTTCGAGTTACATTTGGCAACTATTATGGAAGCTGTTAATTCAACCCGTGGGCTCGTATTAATGTATGACGGTGAGCTGATTACCCCATTATTTTTTGCAATGAGTAACGGAGCAACGGAAAATTCGGAAGATGTTTTTGTGGCCGATCGCCCGTATTTACGGTCGGTTCTAAGCCCTGGCTATGAAAATCTTGTTAATTTCACTTATGAAGAAAGTTTTTCGGTCGGTGAATTACGGTATATCTTCGGAGATAGTACAATTACAACTGAAAATGTTGAAGTGTTCGAACATAGTCAAGGTGGTAATGTCACCGAGGTAAGAATTGGTGAACGATTATTTGCTGGTCGTGAAGTTCGGGAAATGTTAGGTCTCCGTTCCGCTGCTTTTACGATTTCAATTGATGCGGATAGTAGAATCATCTTTACCACGCAAGGCCACGGACATGGAGTTGGTATGAGTCAACACGGTGCCAATATTATGGCCCAAAATGGTTATTCATTTGAAGAGATACTGAGGCACTTCTACCAAAATGTCACAATAGAGAGAAAGAATTAAAAAAAATGTCGAACGAATTTCCAACTACTAAAGAATAAAAAAACACCATCTTGCTCAAGCTATGTGCGAGGTGATAAGAAATGCAAAGAATCAAACGATTTTTTAAGAAAGTCGACCCAGTGACACTTGCACTGGTCGCATTATTGGGGGTAAGTACGGTATTTGCTTGGGTGCAAATTACAGGGGCGGGTCGAACGCCGGAGACGGCATATATTCCAGAACCAACGATTCCTGTATGGACGCCACAGGAAACACCGCCACAAGCACCAACAAGACCGGTCGTAGCAACGCCAGAAACATTTATGGCGCCGATTGATACGAATAACTTCGTAGTTCCGACGACATTCTTCAATGAATATACTGAGGATGCAACGTTGTTAGCTAGTAGCTTGTTTTTCTTCCAGGTGGGGAATGGAAAGTACAGCCATCCGTCGCAAGGAATGAGCTTCGCTTGTGCCAACGGGGAATCGGTGAATGTCATTGCACCGCTATCAGGGGTTGTATCAGCGGTCATCGATGATGATCCAGTTCGTGGAACAATCGTTAGGATTGACCATGATAATGGGATGCAAACAGTATTAACAGGGGTTTACAACGTAACAGTGAACACTGGTGATACCGTTGCTCAAGGTCATATCTTAGGCATTACCGGTCTGTCGCGATTGGAACCAGATTCGGGCAACGTCATCCATCTGGAAGTATTCCAGTCAGGAAATTACATTGATCCATCGAGTGTTATTGGTCAGCAGGTTGGAAGTTAAAAGAAATTCACCTTTTCGGTGGATTTTTTTGTTTTGGTAAAGAAAAAAACTTTGTAGCGACCACTCGCACAAAGTTCTGCTGTTTCAATTATAAAGATTCCCAGTTAATCGGCGATTTGCCCTTGCTAATCAAATAATTATTCGTTTGCGAGAAGGGCTTGCTCCCCAAGAATCCCCGGTGGGCCGATAGTGGCGACGGGTGGGTCGATTTAATAATCAAATGTTTATTCGGATCGATAAAGCGGATTTTCTTCTGCGCATGTGATCCCCACAAAATAAAGACGACATTTGCCAGTTGCGAGTTGACGTGCTGCAAAACCTCATCGGTAAAAATTTCCCAGCCAAGATTAGCATGCGACATTGGCGCTCCCGCTAAAACGGTCAAAGTGGTATTTAATAACAAAACTCCTTGTTGCGCCCACGGCGTTAAATCGGTATTTGTCGGTCGTGGAACTTGTAAATCATCACTGAGCTCCTTAAAAATATTCAGTAGCGACGGCGGCATCTTATTGCCATTCAAAACCGAAAAAGAAAGGCCATGTGCCTGCCCAGGACCGTGATACGGATCTTGCCCGAGAATGACCACCTTAACCTGTTCCAGCGGCGTTGTTTCCAAGGCTTTCATGATATCCGTGTGTGGCGGATACACCGTTTTCGAATTGTAATCAGCGAGTAACTGTCGTTTCAAATCTTGCAGATAAGGCTTTGCCGCTTCAATCTCTAGTAATTTTTTCCAATTTTCACAAAGTGCCATACGGTTTCATCCTTTCATTTTTGCTAGGGTTGTGCTATACTCAAGTATACCATAAATTAGGCGGTGACACCAATGAAAGATTGTATTTTTTGTAAAATAATTGCGGGTGAAATCCCGAGCACCAAAATCTACGAAGACGACCACGTATTAGCAATCGCAGATATTGCCCCTGCAACCAAAGGTCACACATTACTAATTCCGAAAAGACATTGCGTCGACCTGTTCGACCTGGATTCCGAGCTGGCGGCCCAAGTATATTCAGTTGTACCAAAAGTGGCTCAGTTGCTCAAAGACACCCATGAATGTGCGGGGCTAAACCTGATCAACAACAACGGCAGCCTCGCCGGACAAACCGTTTTTCACTATCACGTCCATCTGATTCCAAGATACGAAAACGACGAATTCGCCGAGAAATTCTTGCAACAGTATAAATAAATTATATAATTGCTCAAATAAATGAAACTCAAGGAGGTGTTTTAGTAATGAAGTATAAAATAATCGCCCTCGATATCGACGGAACGTTAAATTCCTCTGACCATACCATCTTACCAGAAACAAGCGCCGCATTAATCAAAGCACAAGAGCAAGGATTAAAAGTTGCGTTGGCTTCAGGACGGCCAACACCGGGCATGATGAACCTGGCTAAAGAGTTGAAACTCGACGAATTCGGCGGGTTCGTGCTTTCTTATAACGGTGGTCGCATCACCAATATCAAAACCGGGGAAGTAATCCACGAAGTATTTTTAACCCCGGCAGAAGCACATGAAATTTATGATTTAGCAAAAGAATCTGGTGTTAATATTATGGCCTATGATGGCAATGACATCATCACCGAAGATGACGACGAGTATATCCAATTGGAATCGCATATTAATGGGATGCCTTTGAAGAGGACAGATAATTTCCGTCAAGCGGTCGTCAATAATACCATTAAGACCCTAACAACCGGGACAGCAGAACGCATGGCAGAGATTGAGCAAGCGTATATCGAGCGATTCGGTGATCGTTTTAGTATTTGTCGCTCGATGCCATTCTTCTTAGAAGTCATGCCAAACGGGATTAATAAGGCGGCATCCTTAGCGAAGTTATTGCATGCAATTGGCTTCGATTCAACAGAAATGATTGCTTGTGGCGACGGGTTCAATGACGTTGAAATGATTAAATTTGCCGGACTGGGTGTCGCAATGGACAACGCCGTACCAGAAGTCAAAGCCGTTGCGGATTACGTAACAAAATCGAACGACGACAACGGGATTGTCGAAGTATTAGATAAATTTGTATTTTAGTTTTAAAACGGGTACGTTCTTTTTAAGTTGAACGTACTTTTATTTACTTTAATGACGAACTATGTTAAAATGAGCTATCAAATTAGAAGGGAATGAACCCCATGTATCAAATTTTGAACGTCAGACAACTTGCTGACAAAATGGTCTTGATGGACATCAAAGCACCACGCGTGGCGAAATATTGCCATCCAGGGCAATTCATTATTGTACGATTAGATGAAAAAGGCGAACGAATTCCGTTGACCATTTGCGATTATGACCGCCAGAATGGGACAGTGACCATCGTTTTTGCCGCAGTCGGCGCAAGTACTACCAAAATGTTTCAGTTGGGCGTGGGCGATCGTTTCAAAGACTTCGTCGGACCACTCGGTTGCGAAGCGGAATTTATTAATAAAGATGTTGAACTATTAAAACAAAAGCGATTCTTATTCGTCGCCGGCGGGGTGGGGGCAGCACCGGTATATCCGCAGGTGAAATGGTTACATGAACAAGGGGTTCCAGTTGATGTGATTATCGGGGCTCGTAATGCGGAGATGCTAATTTTAGAAGATGAAATGCGAGCAGTAGCTGGTAATTTATATTTAGCAACTGATGACGGGTCGGTCGGTCATCATGGGTTAGTGACAGATGTTATTAAAAAATTAGTTACCGATGGTAATCAATATGACGAAGTAATTGCGATTGGACCAATGATCATGATGAAATTTGTTGCTTTATTAACTAAAGAATTAGGGATTCCAACGGTTGTCAGTATGAATTCGATTATGGTTGATGGCACGGGGATGTGTGGGGCGTGTCGTTTGACGGTCGGGAATGAAGTGAAATTTGCTTGTGTTGACGGACCAGAATTTGACGGTCATTTGGTTGATTTTGATGAGGCAATGAAACGACAGACCATGTATCAAGATGAAGAAGCGACCGCAATGATGAGATTATCTGAAAATCACAAGGGCGGATGCTGCGGAGGTGATCAGTAATGGACGTTTTAAAAGCAATCCCAGTCCGGGAGCAAGACGGCAAAGTTCGGGCGACCAATTTCGAAGAAGTCTGTTACGGATACAATTTTGAGGAAGCAAAACTTGAAGCAATCAGATGTCTTGAATGTAAAAATGCCCGCTGTATCGCCGGTTGTCCCGTGGCAATCGATATCCCAACCTTTATCGGGGCGGTGAAAGCGGGCAATATTGAAGCGGCGTACCACACGATTTCCAAATCGTCGGCGTTGCCAGCGATTTGCGGTCGTGTGTGCCCGCAAGAAACCCAGTGTGAAGCAA
>Ga0123355_10011363_pt1 | contig 13720 bp, 11 predicted proteins | sample TergutEmb28metaG_3_FD_89872 | JGI IMG/M metagenome (GOLD analysis project Ga0123355, IMG submission 89872) | Embiratermes neotenicus P1 segment gut microbial communities from Petit-Saut dam, French Guiana - Emb289 P1 | ecosystem: Host-associated > Arthropoda: Insects > Digestive system > Gut ...
AGAAACTGTACTTACTGATGCTCTTGAAGCCGATGCAGAAGACATTGAGCTTGAAGATAATGTATTTGAGATTTATACAACACCCGATGGATTTTTGAGTGTAAGCGGTGCACTCGAAAGCCTTGGATATAAATTCCTGGCAGCACAAATCGATATGGTTCCCCAAAATCACATTACCCTTACTGAACCTGACGATATCAAGAACATGACCAAAATACTTGATCTCATGGAAGACAACGACGATGTACAAGACGTCTGGCACAACGCAATTATTGAAGATTCTGAATAATTCGAAAAACAAAAAATCGGTGGGATATTTAATCTCACCGATTTTTTGTTTTTGTTTAGTATTTACTTAGTATTAATTAGGCGATTGCGAAAATTTGAGATATTTTTGTAGGGGCGAACATTGTTCGCCCGTATAAAACAAATCTGCGTAGCACATTCGCGGGCGAACAATGTTCGCCCCTACAAAGGGAAACAAATCACGCGACGGGCGGCAGGTTGTCGCCCCTACAGAGGCAATGCAGGAATGTGGAGAAAGTGAAGTCTATATGATTTAATAAACAACTGGAAATGCTAAGTTTTTCGTATTTCATAATTAGCTATAGTATTAATTATACAGGAGGTTCTTGATCAGTATTATTAGAATCTGATTGCATAGGCGGAGGCGGTGATACTACTATAGGCTGTTGCGGATATGGCTGATGTGGAGCTTGATGCGGGTTTTGCTCATATGGCGATTGGTTAATAGAATCTACCTGCATAGTCGGAGGTGGTGATATTATAGGTTGTTGCGGATATGGCTGATGCTGTTGATATTGCTGCTGTGGAGCTTGTGGTGGACTTTGTCCATATGGCGATTGATTGAAAGAATCTACCTGCATAGGTGGAGGTGGTGATACTATGGGTTGTTGTGGATATGGCTGATGTTGTTGTTGATATTGTTGCTGTGAATACTGTGATGGAGCTTGTCCGTAAGGTTGTTGCTGTTGTGGGTATGATGGGTACTGCTGATAGCTTGGATATTGACTATTCTGATAATATTGAGGATAGTATGCCTGAACCCCATCTAATTCAGCAGGATGTATTGTGCCGGTCGCAATCGCTTCATTTCGCAATTCAATAAACAGACCGGCGTACGAAAGGCGCATATATGGGAATGCGTAAACAATTCCCACAATATAAAAAGAACACAATGATAACATAAACCAGCCAAAAAAGCTTAGCCACATTACAAATATTTTCCACTTATGTCCATTTGTCATGCGTATTGACAATTTTAAAGCATTTGTTGCCGTTACATTAGGGTGACATGCAAGAATATATTTTGTCATTGAATATGATATTATTTTTATTATGGTTGGTATCATAAGTGTAAATATGCCTACTAAAGACCAAAGATATATCCATAAGTACTCCCATGCCACACCACCGAACTTACGCCCAAAATTATACTTCAATGTAGTATAGGGCTCAGAATGATTTATGGGGTGTCCGTAAAAAGCCTTGACCATTGTGCCGTTCAGATTTACTTCTAAAAGCATATAAAAAAAAGAAATCGGAATTATAAATATACTCATAAAACCGATAATGGCAGCCAATATGAGTACGATGGCCGTGTTACCAAAACCTGTCAACTGGAGAACTATATTTAGATAGCTCGGAATTGAAAAAACGAGCATGACTAACATGACTAAAAACACTGCACCTCGTATTGTATTGCTCTGATTCGAAAACATAGTCTTTGCATGTTCTTTAATTTCTTGCCTTGTTCTCATAAAACACCTCACAAATCTTCGGGTTATTTAACCTATGCTTGCAGGACAAGGGGACGGTTCATCTGTCTTGTCAGGACAGGACAGATGAACCGTCCCCTTGTCCTGCCCTTAATACTCTTCATAATTAACACTTATCAGATATACGAAAAGTTGCATCCTATTTTACTTGCATTCCACCAAAAATAACTTTTTTAAGATTTAGTTCATTGTCGAGTATCAGCATATCGGCTCGTTTTCCAATTGTCAACGAACCAACCTCACTATCAATTCCAACTGACTTAGCAGGATTAATTGTCGCAGCTTTCAGCACAGAAGTCAGCGGCACACCAAAATCAACAGCACTCCGCATACAATCTGTCAATGTCGAGACACTTCCGGCAAGAGAGCCACTCTCTATCGTTGCTGACTTGCCAACAACAGTTACAATTTGCCCACCTAAGTCATATTGCCCATCTTCTAAGCCACATGCTCGCATTGAATCACTTATCAAGCACACTTTATCATCACCATACAGCTTAAACACGGCTTGCACAACCAATGGATGAAGATGCACACCATCCGATATGATTTCTACATATGCACCGCAGTCCATTGCTGCACCGATTATACCCGGCTCGCGATGCGTAAAACCATTCATGCCATTAAACAAATGCGTTGCATGACTAGCACCACTTAAAAATGCTTTTGTAGCTATATCACAGTCAGCAGTTGAGTGAGCAAGTGAAACTGTACACAACGATGCCGCTTCGTTGATGAATTCCATGCCATTTTCCACCTCAGGAGCAACTACAACAAGCTTAACATTTCCACCGCTCGCTTCGTTTAATCTTGTGAGCATTGAGTAGTCCGGTCTAACAATGTAATCAGGATTTTGAGCACCACGTTTCTCATAACTTATGAATGGACCCTCCAGATGTATACCACGTAATACTGCTTTGTCCGAATATTCAGTATTGATAAGCGGACGAGCAGTTTTGCAGACATTTATTAACTGCTCTTCCCCTAAAGTCATTGTTGTGCCTAAGAAACTTGTAACTCCAATGTTTAACAAAAATTTCGATATCGTATCGATTGCTTCCGGTGTTCCATCACAAAAATCAGCACCCATTGCACCATGGGTATGTATGTCCACAAGACCGGGTATTACATAACACCCACTCGCATCGATAATTTCATTATCACCCTGAGCAATGTTCTCACCAATTGCTGTGAGCTTGCCATTTTGTGATTCAACATCTACATTGTGAAACTCGCCATCATCGCAAAAAACTGTTCCATTTTTGATAATCATTTCGATGCCTACCTGTTACCTAATTTCTCTACACTCCAGATAATATCTCTTATCTTCTGCATGTCCCACAGAAAAGCTCTTGCGTGGGAAAACTCCGCTCTTTTCAACAGTTTCAAAGAAATCAGACTTGCTCATTGACGGCAAGATAAGACCAAGACAGCGATCGCCACTCGCAAGTTGTCTTGTTGAGTCATCACCATGAATATAATCAACGATTGTGTCAGTATCTTTGATATACTCATCAATGAAATCTTGCATAATCGTCAACATATCACCTATGCAGTCAGCCTTAATTCCAACTTCTTCATTTCCATCATTTGAAGTAAACTCAATCACATAGTCACTTCCACTTGGAGTTGCTTTTTTGAACTCCTCAATAAACTTTGCACCATCGATATTGAATAAAACACGATGAATGGCTTCAAAGTCAATTGCAGGATCATATACATTATTCAATTCCACCAGAGCTCTGCGTGCAGGATGATTTTCTCTTTCCGATTCAGGAACATCTTTCTTCAACTCATCCCAATAAACCTTTGCTGCAGCAAGTGAATGGTTGCCATCACCCATTATCATGAGCATTTCATTTTTCTCATGCAACGCTCTCATGGCAGCCATGACATCTTCAGCATCTTCGCCTGTTACTTTCATACCTTTAATATGACCGCCACCGGCCATAAGATCAAAATCATACACAACCGGGAGATTATTCGCTTTTTCAGCAAGCGGCTCAACTATAGTTGCATCTTTATCATCAACAAATGTAATTATATGGGGTAACTCAAGTGCTGCATCGCGACGGACTCTTACGCGTGGAGGAAGTCTATCTAGAACTGTTCCCTCACTGGCACGAATCGACGCACTTACTCCTGTAAAATCATATTCCTCAAGATCAACCGCTCCAACAATACCTTTACGTACACGTCCATCAGGCTGCGTGCGCTCAACATAAATAAATGTATCCTTGTGCTCATGGAATAAGTTAGTTTTCAAATAATCTTCCATAACAGCACTGATTGTGGCAATTTCTTTTTCCTCATCGATTTCTTCTAAATAACATTCAGGAATAATCATATGAAGTGTAGATGGGCTATCACCTACAATATCCTTGGCACGTTGCCAATAATCACGCTCTGATGAAAACTGGTCGCATGCAATGACACTCCACTTCTCCATAGATACGCCCTCGGGAATTAAAATGCTAGTCGGTGTAAATACGTTCTTCGTCATGATTTGTTTTCTCCTCTATATAATATTTTCATTGTATATCTAACTTATCATCTACGCGATACTATACCATAGCGCGTAAAGGTTTATCAATGCATACTGTTCACAATTATTTTTTATGCACGATAAACGCATGAGTGAACAAACTATGAACAAGCTTGCAGTTTTTATTTGTAGGGGCGAACTTTGTTCGCCCGTGAATGCCATAAACCCGCTACATGCGGGCGAACAATGTTCGCCCCTACAGGGATATCTGATGATTTATTAACAGATTATTCATTCATGCGTTTGTCGTGATTTTTTATTAATTTCCATATGGTTATTTTTACATTAATCTGATATATTAATAAACGCAAAGCGTATAAGGGAGGTTATTGATATAGTTAATCAAAGCCGTAATCCGTTTAAAGTAATGTATAGTGCTGCATTAAGTATAAAGGGAAATGCTCGTGTTTGTGTATTAATGGAACCGCTGTTTGCAATACCGATTACTTTGTATACAGGTTTTATGACACTTTACATGCTTGAGCTTGGCATGACAAGATCACAGGTTGGCATGGTAACATCTCTGGGACTCGCGATTCATATCTTTTTCGCACTCATCAGCACATATGTAACCGATAAACTCGGTCGAAGATATACCAGTTTGATCTTTGACATCATAGGCTGGGGCGTAGCGCAGTTGGTATGGGCATTTGCTTTGGATATCCGTTTTTTTATCGTTGCAGCTGTTTTCAACGCATTCTTTCGCATTGTAGCAAATAGTTGGATGTGCCTGCTGTTGGATGACAGTGCTCCGGATACTAGAGTTAATATTTTTAACTTTCTGCAAATTGCCAATATTTTTGCCGGATTCTTTGCGCCGATTGGAGCCTTACTTGTCAATAGAATGTCTCTAGTGCCTGCCATGCGTGTAATGATACTATTTAGTGCTGTTATTATGACATTAACTTTTATTGTCCGACATTTTTTTCTCACTGAGACAAGCGTTGGCAGACAAAAAATGCAGGAAATGAAAGGTGTCGGAATATCTAGCACCTTTAAAACCTATGTGCTGGTTGCCAAGCGAATTTTCAAAGACAAACTTCTTATGATTGCTGTCTTGTTACGTTCGTTAAATTTTATTCAATTGACTATCCGCGGTACTTTCTTAGCTGTGCTAGTCACGGAAAGGCTGGGATTCTCCGCTGAGACAATGGCTTTGTTCCATACATTAAACGCTGTGGTTTTACTCTGTGTGATGATGTTTATCACACCTTTACTCTCGATATTTACTAATCGCTGGCCAATCTCACTCGGTATCTGGCTGCATATAGCAGCGACAGTCGTACTGCTTCTTTCACCACCTGAAAATATTTCCCTGCTGATTATCGGTGCGATACTAATCGCGGCAGGGACAGCTATCGCTACCCCTCGTATTGATGCATTTGCAGCCAACGCTGTCGACAACGATGATCGTTCCGTAGCTAACGCAGTTATGGCAGTCATCCTGCTGCTGCTCTCAACTCCCTTCGGTCTTATCGCCGGCATACTCTCTGAAGCAGACCCTCGCCTACCATTCCTGCTGACCCTCACACTTTTTCTATTGTGCCTGCTTTTATTACGAATCGCATCACATAGTGAAAAACGCCGTGTCAAATCTCATTAAATCACATTAAAACACTTTTCTAAGCTCGCGAATGTAGTCAGGCGTTGTGCCACAGCAACCGCCTACTATTTTTACGCCCAGATTTTTGAACTCAGCCATTTGTGCTGCAAATTCTTCCGCTCCTGTATTATAATTACCACTCTTTGTATCGGGCAATCCGGCATTTGGCTTTATAATAAGCGGAAGCTTCGTTGCCTTTGCAAGCTTACCTACCGTTTCTACCATCTCCATCGGCTCCAATGAACAGTTTAGTCCAATAGCCGCCGCACCCAGTTCCTCTGCAACCTCTACAAACTTCTCCGGAGTACAACCCATAAATGTGTAACCAGATTTTTCAAAAGTCATTGTAACAAACATCGGTAGTTTAGTGTTTTCGCTAACAGCCGTCATCGCTGCTCTGACTTCTTCAGGATCACTCATAGTTTCAATAGACACAAAATCTGCACCCGCTTGCTCTCCGGCAACAGCCATCTCCTTAAAGAGCTCATATGCTCTTTCCGGCTCTAAGTCTCCATATGGCTCAAGCACATGTCCGGTCGGTCCGATATCCAATGAAACCTTAGCATTACTGCCCTCACATGCTCCCTTGGCAATATCGACTGCCGCAGTAACAATCTCAGTCGGCGTGTATCCTGTATCAGCCAGGTTGAGTGCATTTGAACCAAACGTGTTTGTACAAATTACATCACTTCCGGCCTCAACATACATCCTATGAACATTTTTAACGGCATCCGGATTGGTTATATTCATCAAATCCGGTTTGTCCCCCGATTTTAACCCGTATTTATACAACATCGTACCCATAGCACCGTCATAGAATATATGCTCTCCAAAGGAATCGAATAACATTGAAAAATCCTCCATGATATGTTAAAGTATATTTCATATTTATTAACAATATAAACTATGCTTTAGTTAATAATTCTAGCGCCACTAATCATATTAACACATGGAGGGAAATCATGGAAGAGCTTTCAAAAAATTTCATTCACACTTTTATCGAAGAGGATATTGCACCCGGCGGACAATTTGAAGGCATGCAGGTTCATACCAGATTACCCCCTGAGCCAAATGGCTATCCACATATCGGACATTGCTTTGCTTTTTCAATAAGCATTAATGCAGCTGAAAAGTACGGTGGACTTTGTAATCTACGATTTGACGATACCAATCCCGAAAAAGAAGAGGATGAGTTTGTTGAAGCCATTTGCGATGATATCCGTTGGTTTGGATTTGACTGGGAGGACAGACTTTATTTTGGAAGTGACTATTTTGAAAAAACATATGAGCTAGCTGTCGGATTGATAGAAAAAGGGCTTGCTTATGTTTGTGAACTTTCTCCTGATGAAGTCAAAGAAATGCGTGGTGACATTTCTACTCCCGCCACAGCATCACCATATAGAGATAGACCAATTGAGGAAAGCCTGGACCTCTTTACACGCATGAGAAACCGCGAATTCCCTGAGGGAACTATGACTCTGAGAGCTAAAATAGACCTTGAGAGCGGCAACTTTAACATGCGTGACCCTGTCATATACAGAATCAAATATGCTCATCATCACCGTCAAGGTGATGCATGGTGCATTTATCCAATGTATGATTTTGCACATCCTATCCAAGATGCTCTTGAACATATCACACACTCGCTGTGTTCATTGGAATATGAAGATCATCGCCCTCTCTATGATTGGGTTATTGAGCATACCGATGTGCCTAGTAAACCAAGACAAATCGAGTTCGGTCGTCGAAGCATCAATTACTCAGTAATGTCCAAACGCAAGCTCCGTAAACTTGTTGAAGAAAACTATGTATCAGGCTGGGACGATCCGCGTTTCCCAACACTTCGCGGACTTCGCCGTCGTGGCTATACCCCAAGCTCAATTCGTGATTTTTGTGAGCGTATAGGTGTCGGTAAGACTTCAAACTCCATTGAATATGCATTACTTGAGCATTGCTTGCGTGAAGAATTAAACTTAACTGCACAACGCGCAATGGTTGTCATGCGCCCCATTAAGCTTATCATTACAAATTATCCCGAAGGTCAATCAGAAAATCTCGAAATCGAAAACAATCCAAACGACGAAAGCGCAGGCAGTCGTGAGGTTACATTCTCCCGGGAAGTTTGGGTGGAACATGATGATTTTATGATTGATCCTCCAAAAAAATACAATCGCCTGTTTGTCGGTAATGAAGTTCGCCTAAAAGGTGCTTATATAGTCAAATGTACAGGATATGAATGTGATGAAGATGGAAACATTAAATTCGTAACCGCCGAATACGATCCGGATACTCGTGGTGGTACAACTCCCGATGGTCGCAAGGTTCGTGGTACGATACACTGGGTTGATTCTCAAACTGCTGTCGATACAGAAGTGCGAGTTTATGATAACTTATTCACAGATCCAAACCCCGATGTAGCCGGTAAGGATTTCACAGAATTCCTCAATCCTGATTCACTGAAAGTTCTGTCCAATTGTAAGGCAGAAAAATTACTTGAAGGTGCGGTAGCTCCGCAATCATTCCAGTTCTTACGATTAGGTTACTTTACTGTTGATAATAAAGACTCCAAGCCCGGCGCATTAGTATTCAACCGCTCTGTTGCGTTAAAGGATGGATTTAAACCAAAGAAATGATTGTGTAAGTAATTGCAAAAGTCAGCAATACTCTTTGTAGGGGCGATCGTCTCGATCGCCCGTGATGCAGAAGAATGCACAAGCAATCGGGCGACCGAGACGGTCGCCCCTACATAAGTAGAGAAGCTTAAATAAATATAATAATTTTTGAATTTTGCATGCGATACGATTTTACGAAAGGAGTTGAAGCCTCATGAAGAACATATCACTTTTCAACCACAGTAGCGGCGGTGGCTGAGGAACCAAAATAGCTCCGGGTGAGCTAAGAACAATATTAAGCGGAATCCCTAATGTTGCAGATGAAAACTTGCTCGTTGGATATAACTCCTCTGATGATGCTGCTGTCTATCAACTGGATGACAAACGCTGTTTACTCTCGACTACTGACTTCTTCCCACCCATGGTAGCAGATCCAAGATCTTTTGGCAGAATTGCTGCAACTAATGCACTCAGTGATATATATGCAATGGGTGGCAAACCCCTCTACGCACTCAACATAGTCTGTTTCCCACAGGATTTGGACAAACAAATATTACAGGAGATTCTCGCTGGTGGTGCTGAGAAATGCGTCGAAGCAGGAGCAACTCTTGCCGGCGGCCATTCTATTTATGATGATGGAATCAAGTATGGACTTGCTGTAACAGGGATAGCCGATACTAACAAGTTTCTTCGCAACAATACACCACGAATAGGCGACAAACTGATTCTTACAAAACCACTGGGCGTTGGAGTTATTACATCTGCCTATCGTGACGGCGAAGCCAATGATGCTGATATAACCGAAGTCATTGCTTCAATGGAACGATTAAATAAGTATGCTGCCGAGAAAATTGAGACATATGACATTAGTGCTTGCACTGATATTACCGGTTTTGGATTCATTGGGCATATCCTTGAAATGACTGCAGGTGAAGTTTCTGCTGAGATTTATTGTGACAACCTCCCCCATCTTAACCGTGTTAAATATTTTATCGAAGATGAATATGTTACCGGTGGCGGAAAGCGTAACCGTGCTTTTGTTGGCAATCGTGTTGATACAAGCACGCTCCCGATGTGGATATCGGAATTAATGTATGACCCGCAAACATCAGGTGGTTTATTAATAGCTGTAGACTCTACACAAGCAGATGAGCTACTTGCTAAAATCAAAGCGGACGATTCTAACGCTGCAATTGTTGGCAGTATAAAAACGCGTACGAATGATGAAATGACGTTTGCATAAGACAATAATAACGCTTTTGTAGGGGCGAACATTGTTCGCCCGCAACGTAAACAACCGGGCGAACAATGTTCGCCCCTACAGGGGGAGACAATACATGAAACAACCAACTATGAAAGCACTTGTGAAAACTGAACCTAAGCCGGGATTGACCCTTATGGACGTTCCTGTACCAAAAACAGAGCCAGGACAAGTCAAGATTCGTATTTTGAAATCTGCCATATGCGGTACAGATCTGCATATATACAACTGGGATGATTGGAGCCAGCGCACGATTAAAACCCCACAAATAATCGGACATGAGTTCGTAGGAGAAATCGTCGAACTTGGTGGTGGTGTTACACAGTATAATATTGGTGATATAGTTTCCGGAGAAGGTCATATCGTCTGCGGCACATGCCGTAACTGTATGGCAGGAAGATTGCATTTATGCAAATATACAATTGGAGTCGGTGTCAACAGAGATGGTTGTTTCGCTGAATATATCGTAATTCCGGCAAGAAATGTTGTACGTGTTGCAGATGGGATTTCACTTGACATCGCAGCTTGTTTTGATGCATTAGGTAACGCAGTGCATACTGCTCTAAAATTTGATCTAACCGGTGAAGACGTACTCATAACCGGAGCCGGACCAATCGGTATCATGTCTGCTATTATCTGCCGTCATTGTGGAGCAAAGAAAATAGCTATAACAGATATAAATCCATATCGCCTAAAGCTTGCAAAAGAGTTGCTTCCGAATATTTGGGCAGTTAACCCGAATGAAATATCCACATCAAAACTCATGCATGACATGGATATAAAAGAAGGGTTCGATATAGGACTTGAGATGTCCGGTAGTGATGCAGCCTTTACCGATATGGTAGAAAATATGGAAAACGGCGGTAAAATCGCACTACTCGGAATACATAGCGGTAATACCCTGATTAACTGGGACAAGGTAGTCTTTGGTGGTTTGACTATTCAAGGCATTTACGGACGTGAAATGTTTGATACTTGGTATAAAATGATGTCAATGCTACAAACAGGACTAAATGTAGAAAAAGTAATCACTCACAGATTTGATTATACAGATTTTGAAAAGGGCTTTGCTGCCATGAAAAGCGGCGAATCCGGCAAAGTTGTTTTGAATTGGAGCTAATGTAGAAAAATGGCAAAATAAGGCTTTGAAACGTGTATAGACAAAGATTCTTCATGTATGATACCATATAACACATTGCAAGCGACGAATGTGGTAAGTTGTTCCCCCGGATAAAGGAGGAACACATGGAGTTTTCTTTACTTATTGATGTATTCAAGCTATTATATGTATTAGTTAAACTAATCGACTTAGTGGTGAAAAAACTCAAGAAACGTAAGAAAAAGCCACCGTAAATACGGCAGCTCTTCCTCATATAAAAGAAACACATGGGAGCAGCTACCGTTAGCAGCGGTAACCACTCAGTTGCTTGCATTATATCAAATGTACTTTGCACTTGTCAAATACATTTTAGGGAAAAAGTAAGATAATGGGGACGGTCATTAACTATGGACAATAATGCGCTACAGATTTTTTCAAATATTGTAGAAGAAATTAAAGAACAAGGCACATATAAAGCCGAGCGAGTGCTGGTAACACCACAGGCCGGTATTATTGACACAACTATGGTTGATGATACTATTAACATGTGTGCCAACAACTATCTTGGTTTATGCAACGACCCCGACGTTGTAGCCGCTGCTGAAGCAAGTTACAAAAACTGGGGTTATGGCCTTTCTTCTGTTCGTTTTATATGTGGCACTCAAGTTGTCCACAAAGAGCTGGAGGCAACAATTTCTCGATTTCTTGGAATGGACAACACCATCCTCTATTCTTCATGTTTTGATGCAAATACAGGACTTTTTGAAACCTTGCTTGGGTCACAAGACGCTATCATTTCAGATGAGTTAAATCATGCAAGCATAATCGACGGAGTGCGTCTTTGTAAAGCACTTCGTTTTCGATATAAAAATAACAATATGGCAGACCTTGAGCGTTGCTTGAAAGAAGCTGATGAAGCAAATGCTCGTATAAAGATGATTGTCACAGATGGTGTATTCTCAATGGATGGTACATATGCTGATTTACAATCAATCTGTGATTTAGCTGATAAGTATACTGCACTCGTTATGGTCGATGACAGTCATGCCGTTGGCTTTGTTGGTAAGACAGGACGTGGCACTCCTGAACATTGCGGTGTTCAAGAGCGTGTCGATATCATCACAGGAACACTCGGCAAGGCACTCGGCGGCGCATCAGGTGGCTATACTTCTGCACGTCAAGAAATTGTAGATTTATTGCGGCAAAGAAGCAGACCTTATCTATTTTCAAACACACTCGCTCCGGCCATAGCTGCAACATCAATACATGTTTTAAGCACACTTGAAAATGACACATCAAGACGTGACCGTCTTGAAAGTAACACTATATTTTTCAGAGAAAAACTCGCAGCATTAGGGTTAAATGTTATACCAAGTACGCACCCAATCGTTGCCATCATGTTTGGTGACGCTAAGCTTACAGGAAAGATTGCTGCCAAACTACTTGAACGCAAAGTCTATGTTGTTGGATTTAGTTATCCTGTCGTACCAAAAGACATGGCAAGAATAAGATGCCAAGTCTCTGCTGCACATACAAAAGAAGATTTAGAACATGTAGTAAATCAGTTCGCCGCAGTGACGAAAAAGCTAGTTAATGCGTAGTAGCAATTTGTACAAAGTGGTGTAAAACTTGCGTATATACCTTGACTTTTCTCTCTATTTTTGATAAATTTATTGTGCTAATTCAATAATATATTAATGATGAGGTACATAAGTGACCAACACTCGTTTTATCAATAAACTTAACAGAAAAATCATCATAGTCGGACATTATGGAAGCGGGAAAACAGAATTTTCCGTTTCTCTTGCTATGCTTCTTTCCTCTACAAAAATGCAATCTCACAAAAATTACAGTGAGTGTGCTATTGTTGATCTTGACATTATCAATCCGTACTTTCGTTCACGCGAAAAGAGAGACATACTTGAGCGACACGGAGTTCATGTTTACGGCTCTGCATTTAATGCTGAAGTTACAGCGGAGCTACCTGCACTCAGTGCAAATGTTCGTGCACCACTTGAAAACGAATCGTGCCGTGTCATTGTTGACACCGGAGGCAATGATTCGGGTGCTTTACCTTTGAACCAGTTTTCAAAATATTTCACAGACGATACATCTGTGCTCGCTGTAGTCAATGCTAACCGTCCTGCCACCAGCAGCATTGAAAGTGCAATTGAGCATATAAAGTCCATAGAGCAAATCACAAATATTCCAATAACAGGCATTGTAAACAATACGCATATGATGCATCACACAACAGCCGCTGATATTATTAGCGGCAATGCATTTTGTGAAGAAATTAGCAAATTGACGAAGAAGAAACTCTATTTTAATTGCTATCCTAAAACACTTATTAATCCCAGTGAAATAACAATGCTATCCGGAGACCTTATTCCGCTCGAAATACATACAACATATAATAAAATTTAGGAGATAAGCAAATGGCAAAATTTGAAGTTCGTATCGACAGCAAATTCTGTAAAGGCTGTGATATGTGTCGCGTCTATTGTCCTAAGGACATTATAGTTCTTAGTAAGCATATCAACGAAAGAGGTTTCAATCGTGCTGAAGTCACTGACATAGAAAAATGTATTGGTTGCAAAGCATGTGCACTGATTTGTCCGGATGGTGCTATATCAATCTACAAGGAGGATGCAGCCGAATGAATAAAAAAGTATTAATGAAAGGCAACGAAGCGTTCGCCGAAGCGGCAATTCGTGGAGGTTGCAGATATTATTTTGGATATCCCATAACACCGCAAAACGAAATCCCCGAATATATGTCCCATCAACTCGCAAAAGTTG
>Ga0123355_10011364_pt1 | contig 13720 bp, 10 predicted proteins | sample TergutEmb28metaG_3_FD_89872 | JGI IMG/M metagenome (GOLD analysis project Ga0123355, IMG submission 89872) | Embiratermes neotenicus P1 segment gut microbial communities from Petit-Saut dam, French Guiana - Emb289 P1 | ecosystem: Host-associated > Arthropoda: Insects > Digestive system > Gut ...
AGTGTCACAGGGTAGTTTAAGATATATCGGAGGAGTGGGGGGAAAACTAATGTTACTAGTTAATATATAAGTAGTCTTAAGGAAAGCAACTGAATGGCATTCCAGCCACCGAGCGCCCGTCAAGGTAACGTTCCTAACCTAAAGCGTAGGTGATGTTCACGGTAGAAGTAAGGTATTTGTTTTATGAGGACTGGAAAGTACGTGTTGCTTTCAGAACATAACTGACTTAAACGATTTTACTATCCTAGGATGAACGTAATTATCCTCCAAGATGCACTTAGACTGAGGATAATTTTATTACAACAGTGTTCCCTACCTTTTTTACTGCTTAATATTGAACCATGGGTCGAAGGTGATTTAGAAACTAACAGGGATTTGTACGACTAATGTATAATAGCACAATTAAGAATATAATATTGCCCTCACCATGTGAGGGACAGGTTCATTAGGTCTTGTGATGAGGTTACATAGTTACACAATAGGGTTGGTGGTTGGGTTTAGCAGTATTAATCATACACTTTTAATGTTACCTTAAAGGTTATGGAGGGTTTTGGCGTGTGTTTAATAATCCTGCAGTTTGAATCATGTAACACTCTTAAAATTGATTGCTTTGATCTGCTGCTGCCTTGAAGCTTAGGTAGGTGTAGGTTAGTGTTTAGTAACCTTCAGTATTAATGGCTTCATACTATTGCTGTAATACTGTACATTCATGACCTTGAATTCCTGTTGCCATAAAGGGTAGGGCGAGTTGTGTTAGTGCTTAGTAATCTTGTAGCACTAATCATTTTACACCACTATATTGACACTCTCTCTGTACTTATTCCATCATAATCTTCATCCACTGCTACGTTAAACGTTTGGAGGGTTGAGTTAATGTTTGGTAATTGCTGAATTAATCATTTGATACCACCATATAGTTAATGGCTGCTATTCCATGTAAGTTGTCCACACTATGAGCTAATCTTGTTGATGGTTATATTCACTACTTTGAAACATGAGGACGTACTACAGACAGTGGCAATAATTGCACTTTTACAGTGTAAGGAAAGGTATAGTTGATGTAGTTCAGCTTCCTGATAGCATAATAGTTTATGTTCTTGCTCTGGGATTCAGTGACTGAATTGGAGGTGGTTTGAGTCCCATTAGGTATGGGAAACTCATATTCAGATTTTAGAATTGATTAATCTGCGGGAGCAGCCAAATGAAAGTGGAAATGCCCACAGTCATGAGAAATGGAAGGAAGCAAGAGGAAAGAAGGTTTTTTATTTTCTGTGTTGCTGTTTCCTTGTACTCATGTCTATGCCCTGGTACTCATGATACCCAGTTTGGGAGGAGTAACTCACTTGTAAGGACACTTCTGTAAACTAGATCAGATATCATGGATAGTGTTTGTAGTAACACCAAAAATTTTGTTGTAATTTTAATAGTTATTTCTTTGGGTACACTTGCTTTACATCATCATATTATCTAGGTATACTTTGAAAATAAATGCTGCCAGCATAATTCCAGGCCACAGCCTTCCAGCTTTGTGAGGATTCACATTTTGTCTGAGACACCTGTCTATGCACTGTGATTAGAAATGGAAGTATTTGTACCTGTGGCTGGATGTACAGAATGTGCTCCACCCAGGCTCCTGTATAAGGGTTAATGATGGCAGGAATGTGAACTGTGTTGTTTGGCTGTGTGTCATCTTATTGTTGTCGAATGTTTGATCAGTCATACATGCAATATTTTGATGAACACATTTGGAGTTCTCCATCCTATTCTTGTTTGAATAAGAAGATTTCAGTCTTCTGGCCTTTGTTGCCACGTTGGTTTGTAACTACATACCAACGTCCCTCCAAAATGTAGATAACTGCATACCATAGTGTTTGACTTCACATCTCAGAAGTCCGCAGTCTTCAAAAATTCTGGCCATTGTTGCCACATGGTTTGTAAGTAGGTACCTACATCCCACCAAAATGTAGATAACTGCATACCAGACTGTTTGGCATCACATATGAGAAGTTGGCATGACCATGAGAACCTCAAGTCTCAGCTGCAGAGATAAGTCTATTTCATTTAAATCAGGTGTTTGTTTTATGTGATGTGAAGTATGAAGCCAACATCAAATGTTTTGTATTGATTGTCACTCCTGTTTTTTACTTAGGGAACAGTGGAATCTGTTATGGTAGTAACAGTTTGCCTGAAAAAAAAAAATTCCCCACATATTATATTTACTTAAATGTTATATGGCCTTGATATAGTGTGTTGTGTTGATTGCGAGTCCTTTTTTTAATTTGAAAACCATGGTGTCTGTTACGGTAGTAGCAGTTTGCCTGAAAAAAAAATCCATACATATCATTTGCCCAAACATACAATGACCCTGCATTTAAGATGGCTCACCTCACATTGCTCTGTTTTCAGGAAAATACACATACAGAACATGGCAAATTTTGTGTGCAATTTTGTGACCCCTCTCCTCGCATTTTTCAGATGATGGTTTTGTGACCCTGCATGTAAGATAACCCCACCACACAGTGCTCTGTTTTAAGGAAAATATACTTACAAAACCTGCTGAATTGTGTGTGCATTTATGACTCACCCCCATTTTTCAGATGATGGTTAGGGAAAAGATTCTTGTCTTATATATGGGTAAATACAGTATGTAGTGACTACGAAACACTTTTCTTACTCATCAGTTTTCCCACTTTATAGTGGATGATCATTGTGACACGGTGGGACAGGAAACTACAAATTACGTACTCTTTTTATTGTGTGTATTTTTTTTTAAACTGAAAGAAGCAACCACTCATAGAGCATTTTAAAATGTTTTCCCAACAGAACTTGCAAATCGCAAAATCTTGGAAGAGATACAACTAAAAAAACAGCAAATTCTTAAGCAAGGCGTGGCACCAAGTCTGAATTCGCCTACCATAACTCCTTCTCTCTCTGCTGTGGGAACCACTGTTAATTTGGTAGGTGCCAGTTTACAGTTCAGCATTTATGAGTATGTACTCTTGAATTTACAAGCTATTAAATATCTTCGCATAGTAATGGTGTAGTTCAAAAATTATTTTGGTTTTGTTTACCTTGTTTCACACAACAAAACAACTTAAGTACAGTCACTTCTAAAAGTCAGCAACTAAGTAGCGTGGTAAGATTCTTACAGTATTGACACTAGAAAAGAATAGATTACCAACAGAAAATATTGATGAACTGTCATTATTGAAATCCCATAGTTATTTTAATGTTGCCAGATTTGTCTTGAGAATGAAATGTGCTATTTTGATGTTGGGGAGGGGACAAGATCAGAAGATTCAGCATAATTAACATGAATTTGCACTCAGATCATGAGCTTCAGTCACTTGACTCCAGTTTCCATGACACTAAATTTAATAGTATCTTCTAATTTTCTTGAACAGACCTTTTGGCACTGGAAGTTAGGTACTTGTAACCTGCAGTATGGGGCCTAAAAATGCCAAATCTTACATAATCATGACTGCTGTTTTGCTGAACCTGTTAAAATGCTAGTTCCATGCAGATTACACTGGGTACTTAATTCTGGCACCTAATGGTTAAATTGTTGCATTGTAAAATGTTTACCCATCCAAATTCTATATGTATAAGTTTCACTGTGAGGTCTCTGCATAGTATACATCTAACCCTGATGGTAGTAGATTAGCTGTATAAATTGCTGAGTTCCTTTGTAATGTAATACTTTACATTTGCCTCCTAGTTGACTCATGGATACAAGAATAAAAAAAAAAAATTATCTGAATAAGCAGTGATGATGTTTTATACATCAGGATTGACAGTATGACTGGTTCAGAATTTTACTGGATAAGAGTACAGGGCACTTAAGTTAGGTTTAAACCTGTGTCTGGGAAACAAATGATCACAGTAATGACCAAGTGACATGAAATCATGCAATAGTGAGTGCAAATTATTATATTCACCTTGGTATTTATAGTCTGGTTATTTAAATACTTTAAGAAACAATGTAGTCAGTGTACAACTGAGCATGAAAATTACAGCATTTTATGGGGAATGATGTGGATGAACCAAACATTGGCAGAGCTGTCATTCTTATGTGTGGTGGTGCTAGAGCTATGTACTTAGCAGCTTCCATTAGACAGATTGTTGTGGAAGACTATAATTACAATTAAAACTGCTGGCACTGTTTGTAATCTGATGCACATGGACTAAAGATGGCAATGCGTACAAATTCGTGTTCAGAATCAGGATTTAGTGTTTTTAAACTGTAATATTGATTTCTTGTTAGCATATATATTTTTGTCAGAGCGAGTGCAGGTGGATGAGACTTCTGATGTAATTGCAATTACGAATGGTGTGATTAGGGAAGTAACTCTGTTTGGCATCTGCGGAAATATATACATAATCCTATACCACACAAAATTATCCTACTGGATGTAGTCTACCTTTATGTGCTGTATAAACTACAAGGGAGTGAAAATTCAAGCAAAGCCAGATATTGAATTCCATTCACAGAATTGTAGTAGCCAGGAAATGTTGTAGGTTCTATGCTGGGTCTTGACATATGTATTGCAACATTAATGTAAAAGCCCTTATTGTCTGTGGCAATCAGCCATATCAAACTTGAGTTAAAATCTGATATTCTATAGACATTTTATGTGTCTTATCAGGTCTATACAAGGTTGATTTCAATCAGGCCATTGATGAATTTCATCGTGGAGACAGAGAAGGTCTCAGGAACATGGGTTTTCAATTATTATTACTATGTATCTGAAATAGTATGATTCAAATAATACCATAAAACTACACTCATGGGTGTAAAAGATAGCCCCTTTATATTAACACTCTGACTTGTTGAGGTCAGATCATCATCCAGGAGACAATTACACAAGTTCTGACAAAAGTAAGAAAGGCTGGCATTAATTTATGTTTGCATTAAACATGTCTTGTACCAAGGTGCTCAAAAATAGTACTCTTGCATTTGAAGATGTGTTCTTATTTACTTTACTAAAATTTCTTTTTCACAGCTCTGACAAAGAGGAAAACAACATAAAATTTTAAAAAACAAAGTGTCATCATGCAGGCCATTTGACAAATGGAGGTCACTGTAGCTTAAGATCATAAGCATCGGATAGACTTAATACTACATCGTATCAGCAAGATAGGCAGTGTATGTATATTGTAACATTGTGGCATGTTTGCGTAACCAGTCCTTGTCATGGAAAAGCAACAATACACTCTGATTGTATTGCTTACCTACATGTAGCTGTCATCAGTAGAAAAGAGTCTGGTGTTGATATGGTAATGGAACAGTTGGTTCCCTTTTCACTGCTGATGAGCTATAAAATATTCCATACTGCTTTCAACAGTATGAAGGTAATTAGGTCTTCATGTAATATGCCCAATATTTTTGTTCAATTTCAACCAAATCTGGTGTTCCTTGACAGATTTTCATCAGAGCCCCCATTATCAAATTCCATGAAAATAAGCCAAGTTGGAGCCATGATATTACATGCAGATGGACAGACAGACAAACGGACATAGCTAAGCTAATAGACACCTTTTATGACTACACAAACATGCCTGAAAGTCAGTACAACACCATACATTTACAATGAAAACATTGTCACCAAATTGTACTGTACTGAAGACACCTTTATTATTTTCATGAGAACTCACACTGTTCTCTCCCTGATAATGGTCTGATGCACTGATACATGTCAGGGGAGTATTAATGAAGATGATATCTTTCATGCCCATGATTGCACCTTATGGGTTATTACTTGAAACACTGGTTTTCAACTCAGATTTGTTACAGCTGAATGTCCAAGAATATCTCAGCTGTAAACCTTACATTAGTACAGAAATTTATTCCAAAATACAGTATTTTAGTCTTTATTATATCACAGTTATGTTGAAGATTGTTTGTTGCCTGATGCATGGTTATGATAGTATTTAGAAATTAGGTAGTTCTTCATCTGCTTCAGGCGACTGGTTGTCATTGTTCTCATTTATGATAAACTTGCATGCTAGTTAGGTAGTTCGGCAGCTAGCATACAGGTTCAGGTTGCAAAGGTTTTTGGTTTATATCCCACCTTCTGCTAGTCATACTATAATTTAAAACAGAAACAAAAGAAACATCGTCACTATAATAAATATCAGTTACCTGAAACCAGGAGTAGAACTGATTTCACAAACTATGTGTGGGTATTATACATCTGATAATGTATAGTGACTGATTGTGGTGCAGTGAATCAACCATCATCACGTAAGTGCAGAAAATGGAAGAATACAGTCTTCTTGGGTGTTACATTATGTATGGTTTTGTAGATGGGTACCATCAACTATGTGGCTTTACATCCTACAAGACCCTAATCTTGTTATTCATTGCCATGAGAACCTCTAATTTCACCATGCTTCGTCTGTTTGACAGCCTGTGTTCATGTCCACCGAAGCACACATGATGTCACCTTCCCAAAGAGCTGCCCTTCAACATGCACACAGCCTGTCTTTTGGATATTTTGTCACACAAGATTCATCATTCGGAAATCTCATATTGCCAGTTCTTCCACGATTTGATGCCAAGTAGTGCTGAAACATACCAAGAAACAATATGGCATGTATAATAAAGCTTAAGAATTTGGAGCAATATCTGCAGGAAGTTGAGGTATTTGAAAGCCCTAAAGTGCATCTGGAGCAATATGCTACAATGCCCCATATTGGAGCTCGGGTGTTACATACAATCCAGTCGTCCTTTGGTGACATTGATGGTAAATTAATTGCAGATTTAGGATGTGGGTGTGGAACTTTGTCAGTTGGAGCAGCAATACTAGGAGCTGGATTGTGTGTAGGATTTGACATAGATGCTGATGCCTTGTCAGTATTCCATAGTAATGTGAGTGAGTTTGAACTGAGTAATGTGGATGCTGTACTGTGTGATGTGACAGAATGTTTACCCAGCCGCTGGCAGAAACAGTTTGATACTGTTATTATGAATCCACCATTTGGAACAAAAAATAATCATGGTGTAGACATGAAGTTCCTTCAGGCTGCCCTTGATTTAGCTACAACATCTGTGTATTCTCTACATAAGACATCCACCAGAGAACATATCCTTGCTAAAGCTGTTGATTGGGGTGTTAGAGCGCACGTTTTGGCAGAACTAAAGTTTGATCTCCCAGCATCGTACAGGTTTCATAAGAAGCTATCAGTTGACATTGAGGTGGATTTTATTCGTTTCTGGTTTAAGACCCCTGTTAAGAAGTGATAAAATAGCAGTTATGAATATTGGTTAAGTTCTAGGACAGTTATTGAGTTTGTCAGCTTCATGTGTTATATATTATGTGTTTCACATTAATCATGAGAAAGGAAAATCTGAATACATAGAAGATTCATATACATAATACTTAAGTTGACCTATGTATTATGGTTTTTTGAACTCGGTCTCTTATTTAGTGAGATTATAGGACTGAAAAGATTCAAATCAGAGCAGCGGTTCCTTGATTCATTATTATCCTTCAGTTATTGTTCCAGTGTTTAGAGTTGTGCCTTTCTGAAAGATTTCCCCACCAAGATTTGAAGTACTTTTTTTTATTTCTGCCCATATTGTGCATGTCCATCTCATCATAACATCAATTTTAGGCACGTTCACATAGTCACAAGAAGTGGCTTTTAGCTTCGCCATGTCTGTCCATCTGTCTGTATCAGCTGGGCTTCCATTGGCCATGTTTTTGTGAAATTTGGTATTGAAGACTTCTATTAATAGCTGTTATAATTCAAATTTGCTTAAAGCCAGACAAAAATATAAGGCACTTCTACTTGAATACAGCGATGAAGTTGCTCAACAATACAAAAGAGGATGTGTTGTGGCATTTCCATTGTACAATGGTAATGTGAATGTGCCATAGTGTTACTTCATAAATACACTGTCTTATCTTGTTTATTATACTCCCTGTGTTTCAGCAGGGGGTGGGTATGCTGACATACAAATGTCAAACACTTTAAGTGTGTACTATCAAATGCCAAGGAATGTGCTTAGCATGTGGGTATGAGGTGCACATATGTGTTCATGCACAATTTGTGTGTGTGTGTGTATGCATGTGCACACACACACACACACACATATATCTTGCTTTCCAAATACACTTCCATGGCATAATAGACATGGACGTAGTCATCTATCTTAGCATACAGTACAGCATTAAGTGAAATTTGAGAACATATTTTTTTTTTAACTTATTTGTTGTTCATTTTATTTGTGGATTAATTTTTGATATGCCAGAAACCATTAAATGATTGAGATGAGCATCAGTTATTATGCTGTTCTGTAATCTCCATAATTAAAGAAATTATGCAGTAGGAAATTAGTTCCAGAAACTAATTTTAAAAATTGTTTAATTTTATTATTTGTTGGGTTTTACCTAGAATTCTTGCACATAGCAAGAGTTTTTTTTTTAGCATTTCAGTGTCAGTATTGAGATACTGAGGAAAATGGGGTGCTATGAAACATTGCCATATGCATTGCTGCATGTAACTAACATCATTATTTGCTAGTTAGTGGCACTGGCAGTTTGGTTTGTTACCTTCCATGAAGCATGCTTGTATATCTCACCTCACCCTCTCACCCTTATCTCATCAGTGTCAAGCCTGGACTTAATCTTTAATGCGGAACATGGAGGCATGTTCCTCCAAAATGTCAATATTTGTTTACAGTGCTGCATAGTGTCAAAACTGGAAGCTCGCAGTCAGACCCACCTTCAAGTCTGTATGGTGTTGTAACCGTAAAGACCAGTGTAAGGGAACTTTGCTGAATATTATCTGTGTCCCAAACAATCCACTTCAGTGTTATGTCAAATAACTCCTTTAACCTATAGATGAATGATGTAATGTATTGTTTGACATGTACCAACCATTCCATGCATAGATGTGGAACTGGTGTTGCAGTAAAATGAAATTTGAACGAATGTGGAAAGTGTGGTTTGTGATTGTGTAACATGTATGTTTAATCTTAAATTCCCACGTTATCATGATGCTTCCGTGCCCAGTTTATTCGCTTGTAGGGTTTGGTTTTACATTAACCTCCCTTAGTCTGTGGCAGCCTGCTATATTAAGTGCAAGCTTCTTTAGGACAACTGTTGTGGGTGATTATTAATCTCAGTCTCCAGAATAAATAATATTTGTCATATCACCACATTATTTTGTATGTATCCTGCTTTGAATTTTTAAGACATTAATGGTGATGTTTTGAACCAAATTTTGTAAAAAGCCATTGTTAACAGAGCACTGTGACTTCTGTAATTCTTTTACATCTAAGGAAAGTCTGTGCCTCTGTACAAAAACTATGTTTACAGATGTATTTTTGTTTCTTCCAGAAGGATGGGAAGAAATAGCAGAAAGCTTGGGACAGGGGAGCAGTTGTGGAAGTTGTTAGATCAGTTAGGGAAAAGAAAGTGTATTTTTTTATGCATTGAAAGTACATATATGATTTACCACAATAAATGCTTAAAGCATATGTCAGTAACAAACATGCAAACGTGGATAAATCTGTAAGCCTCAAACTGGGAAGGAAGCCTGTTGTCCCCCAAACTTGGAAATGAAATGGTCTTGATCTTGATTGAATGGTGCAAGCAATATATTGACCATACCATGCTGCAGTTTCCTAAGGAAGATTCTGCCCCTTCCACTGTCAGATAGTCATGACAGTACTCCCATGTATGCAACACAGACAACAATTCGGTGCCTACAAATTGTGTTACACATGTGCTTGCTGCCACAGTGTATGCACACAACTCAGGTATTCCTGCTGCTGTTTACAGCATAATATAGATTAGAAGCAGGAGATGGTTCAAATACCATCTGAGTCAAGTTCTACCTTGCTACAGTCACTGCAGTAAGGTGGTTATAAAGGCATTATTTGAATGTCATCACTATGTAGGTAACTGCTAATAGCTTGTGGAAAATAACCATTCATATATATGCACTCATTTTTCAGGCAGATTAACTTTTAGATGAAAAAGAAACAAACTGAAATTATAGTTTACAGGATGCAGCAGTGGCTTTCGATAACCTGGCTCTAAACTGGGAGCTTTATTCAGTCTAGAAATCTGAAGCTCTGCATGCAGAGATGAGCCTTATCGCTTAATGTAAGTATGGAAAACACAATAATTCTATGCGTCATTTCAAGCCCCCATCGCGGTGTAAATGAGATATTCGCTTTTCTAGGATGGTTGTTGCAGACATTTTGGGACAACCTCGGGTCCAATGCTGGCAACTACAAGACTACACTACATGACATTCCGGAAGAGCGAGGATCTCATACATATTCTAATGCACAGTCACGTGATATTTTATACAATCATCATCGTCTTCCCCCATGGATTAGGTCGTTTGACCTGTACCAGTATCGACGGTCTTTTCTTCCTCGAGGTTTGTTGTTGAGGGCGTTTCGGGAGTCTGGTGTTGTCCATCCTTTCAAGGTGGTTGATCCAGTTTTGTTTGTGTTTGAGTCTCACGTCTTGTATTCCAGAAATATCTAGTTCTTTATTTTATACAAATAAGTTAAAAATGCAAAGAACGCCAAGTAAATGTCATCACAACTACTTTACAAACCGCGGCTTGACGCCATTAAAATCTTCGTCCAATAGTGATACGCAACCACTCCGAACTATGGTTAATTAATCTGTGACCGGCCCATGTTGTGTAGCCAACTGTGATGACATAAACGTAAGAGAACTACGGAGGGGAGCAGAGAAGATGTGTACTTCATTTTGGGACACACGAATTCCCACACCAGTTTTTAATTTGTTAGTTTTCCCGCAGTTTTGGAACAAATAGTCGAAAAATGACAAAAGTGAAAGTATAACATCTCATCTGAGTAATGGGCTAGGCGTGGCTTTCTAGAAAAGTACCACACAGTACGTCTGGCAGTAACATGGATCGAAGTTGTAATGAGTTATTCGTCGTTGAGAGCACAGATCATATTTTCTTTTATCTTAGTAATTAACTAACTTGATGCACAAAATTTTTGTTTTACAGTAAGTTTATTTCGTGCCTCTACATGTTTTGAGCACCATGTGCTCATCATCAGGAGGTCGAAATTGTATTATACGGTCAGCAAAACATAAAAAAAAAAAAATCATGTAGTTGAGAGCGTACTAGATGATCTGTGGTTGAGAGTGTGTAATGTTGGTATGTATCGGGAAAATATAGATCATTTAGCATGTACTGTGCTGTTAAAGGACGGGACATGCGTATGCAACACGGTTGAGAGGTTATAACCTCACTTCATTTTCAGTAATCTGCTCGGGAGTGTAAACGTTTAATGAATTAACTTACACGACATTGAAATGCGTATTCGTCACCCCAGGAACTTAACCAGAGGCGGAGTAATATTCGCTATTATTATTGGCACGATCGGGGGTGCTTATATTTGGAAGCCATTGCTGAAAGAGGAACTGAGTAAAAGAGCTGCGAAGCAAACAGACATAAAATAGCATATTTTCATTGGTTTAGTAGCATACGAGGTAAATAAATATGTAAGGTATTCCTTTCTATTCAATGGCATGGCATAATGGTATGTGGTTGGTACACTTCACTATCACGCGACTTCACTATATGTACGGTGAAACTGTTCCGTGTGCTGGGTTATTGCATTTTTCATCTGAATCGTGACCCCTGTTGTGGTTAACATAATTGTCACATATATCTAGTAAATGCGTATAACACAGCCTAATAATCAGTTGTTCACCCATACTCTTTATTGTTGCATTTAACCAAATGACTAAGTTGGGGAGTGAAGCTGATCATTAGTCTTCAAATAGTGGAGGTTAGGATTGAGTAGAGCTAAACCTTCAATGCCTCGTACTTCCTCATGGTGTGCAAAGGTACGACTTCATCTAAATGCTCTCAAGTGTGATGTAACAGAGTAGGGGCTACGACAAAGTGGTTTAGGCACGTCGCTACTCGCGCTAGGTGTGGAAGAATAATATTCTGGTAGCCTGTGTACTCACGAGGTGAATGTGAAGGGCATTGTAAAAAATCCTCTAAACAAAAGGGGATCATAACTAACAAGAAATAGCCTGTCATATTTGGGTGACCAGAAATAAGAAGCCATAAAATAAGGAAACAATATTTTAGTCTATTTTATTACAGCATGGCTCTTGGCTTTGTCCAGTATGCCACCTGTGGCACAGAGAAGTAACTTGTTATAGCATTTGGAAACAGATAAACTTAAAGTGAGGTCACATTGAACTGTGTCACAAATTAGCTTAGTGACAATCGAAAATCCTTTTTCTATGTACATGTTATATTGATTATTTGTACTGCTTTAAAGGAATGTAACCCAACATCAAGCTTAGCAGAGTTGCAGAGGTCTGGTAAACTGACTTGAAAATAATCAAGTATTAATTCTCTATAGAAAGTGAACTTATAGAATTGAGGATCATACACAACAATGAACTTCATGATTTATAGACTTTTTCCATTATTATTAATGTAATTTAATAAAGGGGTGGTGGGCTTGGCATGTAACATAAACTGAGTAAAGTGAAATACTTTCAGAATTCTGGTAGGAGTAACCATGGAAAGACTCAACTTGGAATACTGTGAAGCATATGGGAGTGTATTACTGATGCCTACATTAGAGAAGCATCTTTTGGGGAAGCAGAATTGTTTGCACTAGTGCAGGATCATGTTTGAGGGCCTAGTTTGAATAATAATAATAATAACAACAATAATGTTGTCATCGTTGTCTCTTGTCACAGACCTTTTCTCCCTGGTGCTTCTGTTGAACCAACAGTGATCCCCACCACTCAGACTTCAAGTTTCAGACTGCAGTACTGTCCATATTATGTGTGATATTCCAGTATAACTGTCTTTTATAGTGAAGCTATTGACTCTTTTCCTGGTATGGCTTCCAAATTTTTCTTTAAAATGTTTGTTACTATTCCGGTGGCTCAATTTACTGTTGGTGCAATCATCCATTTTGTGTTCCAAATCCATTGTATCTCTATACTCAATCTCTTTATCATCATCGTCATCAAGTTTTATGTGTGTGATCTTTTGTTTCAGATCTGAATTATCATATAAAAAGGTAACTTTTAATTTCAGGCTTAGGGTGTTGCCTTTGCAGACCAGGGGACAAGTGTGAATTTCTTAATAGACAAAATGCAGAGACCAAAACTGTTCCATATGATAAGAACTCATCCGGTATTACTACTGGGTGCGGGACTGGTTTGTACAGCAAGTATAATAATTACATACATGAAAATAATACGTCCTGCTTTGCAAAGACGGAAGTCTGATGAAGCTCAAGTTTATGCAGAATACATATTTCAACAGGAATCAAAAAAATTAGCAACTAAATCAAACTCTTAAGGAACTGACACAATGTGACACATACTATAGTAAAATCAGTAAATTATATGCCCTGCTTTGAAAAGATGGAAGTCTGATGAAGCTCACGTTTATACTCAATACTTATTTCAACAGGGATTAAAACAGTTAACAGCTAAATCAAACTCTTACAGAACTGATACATTGTGGCACATACTACAGTAAAATCAGTAAAGCAGTGAAGTGGATGTAAACATGAAATATATATAAACAAAATGTGTACCATTAATTGAATTTTGAACCTTCGGTGAGTGTTAACTATGTTGCACCATGTTCTTATTTCTGACATGGAAGAGTTGAATAAATATTTGTGTCCTTTAATATATATATATATATATATATATATATATAT
>Ga0123355_10011365_pt1 | contig 13719 bp, 7 predicted proteins | sample TergutEmb28metaG_3_FD_89872 | JGI IMG/M metagenome (GOLD analysis project Ga0123355, IMG submission 89872) | Embiratermes neotenicus P1 segment gut microbial communities from Petit-Saut dam, French Guiana - Emb289 P1 | ecosystem: Host-associated > Arthropoda: Insects > Digestive system > Gut ...
AGTCACCTTTCTCATCCTTCACTATATTACATCTAGGCTGGTACCCCTTCTTAAAGTAATTGATGCCCCTATACAAATCCCTAATGTTTTGGATCTTACTGTTCGTTTCAAGTTCCTCAATTTTAGCTCTCAGATATGCCTTCTTTTTCTCCCTGAAATGTCTGCTAACTTCACGTCTTACATTGTTCATAATATCTACATTGCTTTGGCTTGGATCCTGCACCCACTGCATTTTAGACCGCTTCCTTTGATCCAAATAACCTAAACATTCTTCATCACTACAAACACACACACAGAACAAAATGTTGCGAAGAATAAGGAGATGTCAGACTAACCAATCCCGCCAAAACAACCCCTCTCCCCTCCCAACATAAGAGCATCACGATACCACATCTGCATCACAGTTTCCTCCAAACCCTACACCTACCCAACCGGAAAGATCCACACCCAGCTACCTACAAATTCATTGACCCAATAGACATCCCACCAAATTCAGCCTAACAATAACACGTAAAATGGTAATGAGATATCAACATCACCACGCGATTTAGACATATTATATAAAACTATATTAACAAGAAATTTGTCAAACCTGAAGATGGCCGCTATAGGCCGAAACATGTAGTTTGTCGATTGCTAATAAACACCATCGTTTAGCCATATATGTATAGTTGTGTTTTTGACTGAACTTAAATCACCACACACAGGTTGTGCAATACCCATTGCTTTAAGTTACGTTATGTTACATTACGTTATACGTACACTGCCTGTCTTGTCTTTCGTACGTCCGATATCGATACGATACTCGTATCTCCAGACATTCAGAGTGTATTATCGCGTATCGTATGAATTTTTTTTTTTTTTTGCGCTGCGACCCAACGCGGGCCCTTACTTCATCATTCACAAGGTTTCTAGATCACACACAATGACGCATCACACTCCGAAGGACTCCTCTGAAGGAGTCACCAGCTCGTCCCAGAGACTTCTATCTGACAACACTAACACTCACAACAGACAAACATCCACGCTTCTGGCAGGATTCGATCCCACAACCCGTTGGCTATCATATTATATACCTGAAAGTAGTTAATGGCAGTTTATGTTTTGTTGGCCGTGCATCGTGATATATCGGTATAATATGAACCAACAGGATGCAATATTTTCTATGAATTTAATTAAATAATAAGCCTGTACATGTCTCGAGCAGGCTTGCTGTTCATCATCACGAGGATGGAATCTGTATAAACAGCAATTGGTATGGTCAACATAACGCTTGACTATACCAATTGCTGTTTATACAGATTCGATTCTCCTGATGATGAGCGGCAAACCTGCTCGAAACCTGTAGTAGCTTATTATTGAAATAAATTAAAAGAAAATAGTGCATCCTGTTGATTCATATTATACAGATATAAACTTTATTGTGGTTAATGTTCATGTACTTACTTTTTACAATGAAAAATAACTTTACTTAGGCTAAAGAGCAAGTGTGTTCGTGTAGACAGGATTACGGGGATGCATTTTTCTTTACGTGCTGTACAAGAATTTCTTTAACCCTTTAAACGCCGAGTTAAATCCCATTTGCCATCTACTGGCATTATTAGGGGCTCGCCATATTTTCCACGTTAGCAGGATAAGGGTTAATATCGCGTGTAGACCACCAAAGCAAAGACACGCTAAACGTGCTAAGTCACACAGCACTACTCAGGTGAAAGCTAGCGATGACAGCGACATACGTAGACTCCGAAACAAAAGGTAACACAGAGATTCGCCAGAAAACTCATCTAAAACGAAACCAGCAAGTGCGAATGTTGCACATGGATCTGCAAGTAAGATAACAAAATTACAATCGGGGTCTCTAGTTCTGCAACTTGGACAAGAAGCTCAAATCTGCCAAAATGATAACCCAACACGTGAAGTATGAAGTACGATCAAACCACTAAAAATCTTACAGATGCAATGTACCTGACACAATGGTAAAATTCAATTATAATAGCAGTATAATACCCATTCGAAAATTTTATTTCTAGTACATTACGTACCGTCAATTGGTGAACAAAAATAGTGAGGACTCTACACCACAGAATTCGACCATTTATTTCCTTAAACGGAAATAAGTGAATGCATCAACTTAGCACCAAATATAGACCAGAGACCATTTACTGTGCACGAGACTGTACTGATACTTATAATCATTTTGCTTCAATAAATTCACGGCGCAGAGAAAAACGTTCCAGGCAAGTGCGTCGTTTGCAAACAAATGCAGGTGAGGGTTGACCTTTACCCAACCAAAATCGATATTCACTGTCGTAAGGTTCTAAATTCGACAAGATATATTCAGTGAGAAAAAAAATAAGACATCTGTACATGAGTTACGAGTCAATGCAATATTATCGCAATGGCTCCGTTTTGGAAAAGTTACAAATACGTAAGAAAACATCCCGTATAAGAATATGGCAATCAGCTAGAATGTGTTACGTGTCAATTAAGAAGTAACACACTTACATCAAGGTACCAGGTCCGACAACATTATGAATATTAAAGAAACATGACATTTTGCTATTTCAAAGTTTCTGAGCCTTTCTACTTCGGAGAAAACCTTTTGCTAATTTTTAGGTTAACTCTCAAAAGACCGTACTTAATTTGAAAGTACAAAGAGAAAGTAATACAAAACTGACATTTGATATTAAATGTAGCATCAAAAGCCTCACGGATACTGACAATACAAGTTATAATTTCTAAAAGGTAAAGAGTGACGAGATTGCGGGGGAAAACGGAATAACGAGGGCAACCCTAATTTCTGCTCTTTATCAGATGCAGACTGGGTGATTGAATTAAAGTGGGCGTTGTGTAAAGAACATAGCACCATCGCATAAATGGGAAGGCATGCTAAATATGAAGAGAATATCCACATGGAAGATTTCAGGGCAGAATTAAGGTTAATGTCAATTCCCACCGCCCCCCACAATGGCTCTTCGGTTCAACGCGGACCATGGCCTCCTAATTCTTGAGGTTTCTACATCACACACAACGACGCACTGCAGTCGGAAGGACTCCTATAGACGTGTGATCAACTCGTCGCCGAGACCTCTACCTGACAACACTCAAAAGAAACAGATATCCCTACCCATGTCAGGATTGAAACTCGCTGTCTCAACAGGCGAGCGGACACAGACCGCCTTAGACGACGCGACCACCGGGATCGACCACGTTAACTTATACTTAAGGAAACTGTAGCAAGTTGTGGTTAATATTCATTTGGTTCGGATGTATAACCATTTATACATGGCAATGAATTTTCTGATTCCATAAAAGACAGGGCACTTACTGAGTAGCTGGACGACGATTAGGTTCATAATATAAATTCTGCTCTGTTGCTTGAAGTGTAACTGAACTGTGACGAAGTAACCAATCAAAATGCAATTTATTTTGTAGGCTACACTTCGTCGCCGAGGTGATTTTTACAAGTACGTAACAACAAAGCGCAAGACTTGAAGTGTTGTCAAGTTGCCACACTTCTCATCCACTTCACATTTGTGTCTTGGTAGGTGATTTATTATACATCATCATGGGAAATTTTTCTTCATGGTATTCCCATTACGTACATAAAAAAATTTTACGTCGTTTCGGAAGGTGAACCTACCTCCACCTTCAGATGAAAGAAAGGCCTACGCTGTGACACCGTTCATTCTGTACAGATAAGAATACAATCATGGTACAAGGTGCGAAAGACAGGAATTAAAAATTCCCCCTGGAGGTAGGGGTAGCGTAGTCGGTATAACGTGCTGCTATGGGCTGGTTGGCTTCCGGATCGAATCCCAGTTGGGTGAGATTTTCCGTGCCGACGATAGAGACCCCAAGCCCCAACAAGTCTCCTGTACAATGGGTACCGGTCTTTGCTACGAGGGTATAGCGGCCGCAGCGTGGTGTTGACCAGCAAATGGATAGAATTTTACCTTTACTGATTCTTCCTTGCATTCCGTCGTCCTGGGGTATGAAGATGCCTCAATGGTTAAAGGGATTCTGACGTCTCGAAACAACGTTCTGTCCTCATCTTCAAGGGCTAAATGTCACAGAAGAATTCTTCTTGGATATCCAGTTATACTTTGACACGGTGTCATATTCAAAAGAACGGAACCCCAGCTACACCGCTGTGATAACCTCGCCTCCTCCAAACCCCTTAAACGTTAAGCACAAAAACACGCAATAACGTTCCCTCCAACCTCACAACTGTAGATATATTTATTAACAGCTATCTTCTTTAACAAATAACTATCCATTTCGTAAACCGAAACATATCTCGCATATAAATAATTTCTTTTTTTTTTAAGATAAAAGTGAATTTTTATTGTCACAAGATGCAGAAATAATACAAAACACCGTCATTTAACTTTTCTCTTGAATTTATGCAAACTTTTCGTGAAAAAGAAGAAACCGATGTGTACAGCGTATTTATTTAACGACGAGGGGGGTGTACAGGGTCTTGGTGGGGAAACCGGAGAGAAGGAGACTACTGGGGAGACCTAAGCGTAGATGGGCGGATAATATTAGGGTGGATCTCCAGGAAGTGGGATGTGGGTATATGGACTGGATTGGGCTGGTCCAGGATAGAGACAGGTGTAGGACGCTTGTGAGTGCGGTAATAAACCTTCGGGTTCCATGAAATGCGGGGAGTTTCTTGACTAGCTGCAGACCAGTTAGCTTCTCAAGAAAGACTCTGCACTATGGAGTAAGTAGGTAAGTAAGTCATTCAACACCCATTACTCAAAAAAATAATTGGGTAGCAGTAAACGAATTGGACAGAAAGTGGGAAGAAGCAGTCATAGTCTAATGTAAGATACAATCCTAGTCTTCGCCTTGGCGGACGACAAAATCCATGAAACACCTCAATTAGCACAATCTGTGTCACCGTCCGGATTCGAACTAAGCACAAGTCACAAATGTTACCTCTCAGAAGGAATATCGTATTCTTCCTGCTTCTTGCAATAATAAAATTTTCATACGTCCTGTGAGAAAGAAAACAGAAGCAATAAGAGCCAAATGTCTCACAGAAAGTTTTAACTTAATAAGGATTTCAAAATATAATTACAAACAATATTCTTTCTTGGCAATGTGAAACGCAGAGAAGATTTTCCAAAGAAACAACCATTCTGGATGTCCATACGGTAAGAAACTGCGCATATGTAATATGTCTGTAGAGAATATGTGAAAGGAAAGCAATCTCTGTACAGGGCTGTACAAGTCCTGAGAGTTCCAGCAGGTTGAGGCTTCCAGATTTCAAGACAATCAGCACATGAAGGTGGTAAGGTTGTCAGCCAGAGAATATGTTAAGAATTGGGCAAATTGAAGGGACGTTTGTGGCAGAATTAAGAGAAGAATTGGTATTTAAATTGTTTGTCATTTTTTCTCGTATATTATTACGATCTCATGGAATTAAAAAAAAAACAAGTTCAATACATACAAAAGAGCTTGCAATATTTTCTATGGGTGTGAAACAAGCCTTAAAATTGTGAAATATGATTCAGTCTGCTACTGTTTCTCACCTACAAAGCACAAAGCAATGTCAAGACCTTACTCAGTCATTTGAGCTTCGATGAAATTTGAACGCTTAGGCTTGCTTTCTTGTTGTATGTCGAATTTAAATCAAATGTTTTCAAATGTGGCTACTCGAGTCACAGCGCTTCTACTATATAACCAATACCGGGATGCTTATAAGTCCTTAACCCGACCCTGGAAGGAAACAAGCTACAGCGACCAAGACTTTACAACATTATACCAAAACTTATGGCGTAAAAACAATAGGAATATATTCTTGTTGTTTGTATGCCATAAGTCTTGTTTCCTTCCAGGGTCGGGCTAAGGACTTATCAGCACCCCTGTATATGTTGCAAGAATATTTGGGATAACTTTTTCACAACTAAAAAACATGAAATTAATCCAATTTCCAAAATGGTTAATAAAAGATTTTATGGGTTTAATTCCATTTCTTTTATACGAGTCCTTGTTACTTGGAATAGCTGCACGAATTCTGTAATCCTCGGGAGTCACGACCAATTTCAATATTTTTCATAATGTCAAAATTATCGCGCTGAACATAATCATCGCAGGTGAACTGACAATGTTACTCAGAACAAAAAGAGCTCAGCAGTGAGATACGGCGCTCTTTTACTGATGTCTGTGATGTAATTAACGGCTTAGAAGAGCAGCTTGAAACAGAGGGATAACCAGGCCCACATGCGAAGAGGCCATTTCGTTCCGCTTTTTATTATCCCACCAAGCAAAGGCACTGGCTTTTGAAAACAGATCCACATTCACATTTGTAATCTGCAACTTATATTTCATAATTATATTTATACTTTGTATTCAACATGTCCCTAGTTTTCAATAAAGGAAATTTTTTTTCACATTTGTACCAACTTTTCAATAAAGGATTGTTTTTAACATTTTGTTAAACATTCCTGCCTCACCACAGGTAGTCCTCGATTCGCAAAATTGTAGCCTTCCCAAGATTCGAGTGGCCGCGTCAATTTTTTCAATTTATTACGCTTTTGTTTTCATCGCCCTTAAATTTAATTGACGCGTATGCAATTAAATTAATTTTAGTACCATTTAATTAATCCGCTTATAAATACTACCTTTACTTTTCGACACAAACAACTTCATTATTGCTTACAACAATGAAGCAAAAAATTATACAACATAGCATTAATGTAAAATTCGCTTAATACAGTCTACAGAAAACTATGTAATTATTGTTCTTTTTTTTTCCAATGCCCCCACATGTCCTTGTGGACTTCGTGGTCTTCCCTCCTGGGCATAGCAGGAGTGTAACCGACTTCTGAGGTTGGGAAACCCATGAGGCGCGGTTACGTTGTCCCGATGATGTGAGTGGTGATATAGGAGGATGTAATGTCAGGAGGGCCCTTAAACCTAAATTCTACTAACCTACCCAGACCATGGTCACCGCGGGAATCTTCCCCTGTAGGGAAAATTCCCATGGTAGAACCGGGAATCGAACCCGGGAGCTCATGATTAGTAGGCAGAGACTCTGACCACTAGACCACGAGGCTGGTCTGTTCATAATATTAAGAATGTTAAAATTAAGTGGCGGAATGTATGATCATCGTGAATTCTCATTACAACACACAAGTAAAAAAATGTCCACATAAACCAACACCACACTGCGAGTCTGATAACAGTTGAATACACTGAGAAAGTAGAGTACAGACTATCAATGTTAATTTTACATATTGCGAGTTTAAATCCAAAACCCTCCCTTCGAAAACATAATTTGAAACAGGTAAAACATTTTGCTAAACTAAAACATTCTGACTTCCCTTAAGTTTTCGTTCTGTCGCAGAGGAACTGTTCGTCCTGTAATCATTTCGATGTACGGCTGGGCCGGTAAATCATTTGCACGTGTACCAAATCTGGCACCGAGTCTCACGAGGGAAGGGATCTGTGACACGGGCGTATGCAGAGGTTGAGCACATCCGAGCTGTATTTAGTCTCTCTCGTAATGTGCGTTTGTCGAGGAAGAAACTTTTGGGCGGAAGCTGTACGACACAAACCTTGCTGAATCATTCTGGCTGTAACCAATCTCTTTGTTGCTCTAACCCAATTCATAATAAAACAATGTCAAATGGGACAGGAAATATACGTATAGCGTAAAGCCGAGGCGTGTTCTATCTCCGCATCCTGAAACTCTCGCACATGTTCTACCATTTAACCACTGAGGTCACATTTCTTGTTACCTTTCGCAACTGAAAACATATTATAGGGTGTTATTGTCACTATTAACGTCTGTTATCATATTTCTTTAAAATAGTTTGTATGCAAGATCGATAGGACATCAAACAAGAGAAAAATAATTAAAAAATCACAGCCTAGACCTAGAAGTCCAAAACCTGAGGGAGAGAGAGAGAGAGAGAGAGAGAGAGAGAGAGAGAGAGAGAAATTTGAAACTGAAAGAAATGTATGGCAAATAATGTACAATTTACAGATCAGCATTGTATTAACAACATAGAATGGACGTCCATTGCAGAAAACTCGGTACTAGTAGGTACACGTACATCAATATTCTGTAATGTGGCTCAACAAATAAGATATTATTATTATTATTATTATTATTATTATTACATTTCTTTGCAGAATGTAAAATCTATAGCTCTGGTTAAGTTTGTCAAAATTTTTGTCACACACAACCTCAAATCTTTACGCGACTTACATAAATAAATAAATAGTGCAAAATAGTACTGGTTACTATATACCAGTATCGATTACTATTGATTCTTATGGATGATAACAACATAACGCTGTTAACCAAAGAAGTCATAAATGTGCGTAAGTCATCACGTACAATGCCTGTTACCTTTGTCAGATTACAAGGAACTCGAAATTTCTCATTTTATTAACCCCCCCCAGTATAAAATCTACGAAAATCAGTCCATCTGGCTTCAAGATTTTCCAGGCCGGCGGAAGGACTTGAAGTTAAAAAACGCTTTTCTTATCCCTCTAAACACATTTAATAAGGCTAGTTGATACACAGCACAATGATTATATTCCGGGTTATCTAACAATGGTCATTTAGTTCCATAAGTTATAATGTGCAGTGCCGAAAGTGAAGAAGACATGACCACGAAAGGTGACAGGGCAAGGATTTAAAAGGAGGAAGTTCTTTCATAGTTCAAAGTACCGGTAATATCAAATTATTCGACAGCGTTGGGTGATGTAGAGTTTTCAGCAGTCTACAAGAATGTCTGAATTCCCTACGATAGTGAATATGGGACTAGACGACGTTCAGTCTGGCATCAAGTTTCCAACGATTTATAGGAAACTACTTGATCCGTATTTATACTTGAAAAGATAATTTGCTTCTGACGAACACAATGAGCCGTGATTTCACGCTATCGCCGCTATGTAAATGAGATCGGCACCATTCTGGGATTTTACGCAGCGTAGAATTGTAATTCCAAACCGACGTTTCCCATTTCAATGCTGTCCCGAAACGTCGATTCGGAATTACCATTCTACGTTGTGCATAATCCCAGAAGAGCCATTTTAATCCATTTAACTTTATACTTTAAATACATATTTTTCGACATTGTAATGTTATTTTATTTCAAGTGAAATCGCTGAATTAAATACTGCACTTTTCTAACTTGAAGAGGGAGGTGTATTCCTTCGAATCGCTAACACAATTATACCAGACAACACGACGTTAAATCATAAAAAACAGTAACCTTTGTAATTCCGGAGCTCTTACGTCACACAAAGTTGCTCAGTAAAATGAATTGCAAGCAGAATATCGTTCGTGTTCAGTTTCTGGAAGACAAAACGTGTAACGACAGTACAATAGTCGTTTCACATTGAAGGTACACAAGAAATGGAACCTCGCACTACGATGGTATTTTACTAGACCATCTCAAAATATCTGCAATCACAGAACGAGAAAGAAGATATTTGTCTCGCGGAATTCGATATTGCTTCCTGTGTGTTTTAGCGACATTGCAACGGTTATGTGACGTACTCGTAAGTATGTTATGGCATAAATGTATGCAACTTAGTCCCCTCTTCGAACACAACTTTTTAATATTTATTCCGACGAATGGACAAATTAACATTTTTTATCCCTTCTGTGGCCAAACAGCCGAACTTGGGCATAATTAACCTAATTACTGAGGCTTCTATATCACACACACACACAGTAGAACTCCTCTGAAAGAGTGATCAGCTCCTGGCAGAGGCCGCTACCAACACAACACACAACAAACACAAAATGCTCGCAATGAAATTCCAACTCGCGATCCCGGCAATCAATCGGCTTCAGACCTCATGGTCACCGGATCGACCGTACCACATTTTACTTAATTTCGTTTTCATTATCATATGGTAACTCAAAAACGCGGCATTAATTCTTTTACATTATTACGTCACCAGGCTTAATTTAATTATTGTTTTCATTTGATTAAAGTAAACACACAAAATAATAACAAGCATAGGAAGCATTCGCCGTTGGCTTGGTGCAGTGAAATTTCGAAATTATAAGCAGCCTGAAGTCCAACAGAACTGCCGTCACGTTCAGGTGCTTTGTGACATGCTAAAGTACACATTTAGGGCGTCTGGTGACAATAATTTGCGGTTGATAAAATCGAGAAGAATGAGATGGGCTGGGCATGTGGCGCGTGTGGGTGAGGAGGGGGGGTGCATAGGTTCTTGGTGGGGAAACCGGAGGGAAGGAGACCACTGGGGACACCTAGGCGTAGATGGGTGGATAATATTAGGATGGATCTCCAGGAGATGGTATGTGGGTATATGGACTGGATTGGGCTAGCCCAGGATAGAGACAGGTGGCGGACGCTTGTGAGTGCGGTCATGAACCTTCGTATTCCGTGAAATGCGGGGAATTTCTTTACTAGCTGCAAAACAGTTAGCTTCTTAGCTTCTCAAGAATGACTCTGCACCATGGAGTAAATAAGTAAAGGTAAAGGTGAAGGTAAAGCAATCCCAATACGGGTCTGGACAGGCGCAGAGGGTTCCAGGAGGTTGAGGCTCCCAGATTTCAAGACAATTGGCACATGAAGGTGGTAACGTTTTCAATCTTACTCACCGGCTAACTTCACCTCCAGGGAAACATTCCTGGTGCTCATTTTGTTAGAGGCTGTGTCGACCCCAGGACCATATTGTGGCCGGAAGGATTAGGTCAATGAAAAATTGCAGTGAGACCATCTGGAATCGAACACGCGACCTTCCGACTTGCAAGGCAGTGCGCCACCGAGTACCCCCATTAATTTTTTACATCATACGAATTTTAGAGAGCTGAATCTTCGGTCGCTCTGCTGTGGAAGGTTACAGTCGCTCGGCTGGTGAAGAAATTCTCCACTCCCCAACACACTCGCACACGTGGAACGAGCAGGCTAACTGCTACGTTCGTAACAGCCCGTCAGTTAATCCTGTATTCGCATCGTTTAAAGAAAGATTCTACATGAACCTTCCATTTACTGCTTGGTTTACCAGTGCCGATGAGTGGCAGAGGGAACGTGTACAAATTAACGGGGCCCGGCGGTCCAAAATTGGTCTCGAGGACGGATTTTATTGCACGGGTTATTTTGTCTTTCTCGGTAATACCATTATTTGTCGACTGTACAAACTAAACCTTTCAGAACAAGCTCAAGTCACTCTGCAACTGACAGTCTTTCAGATTTAGTGTAAAGACTTCTAACCTGTCCGCCCTTAATCGGGGGGACCGCGGTAGCACAGTGGTTAAGGTGCTGTGCTACAAATCGGAATGTCGCTGGTTCGTTCCCAGCTGGTGTCAGTGGATTTTTCATCGAAATAAATTCCCTCCGATCGCACTATGGCCCTGGGTTCGACTCAGCCTCTAACAGAAATGAGTACCAGGGGTATTTCCTGGAAGGTAAAGGCGGCCGGTGCTTAAGGCTGACAACCTACCACCATCCTGTGCCGTTGTCACGAAATCTGGGAAACTTAACTTCCTGGAACCCTCTGGGCCTGTCCAGGCCTCTAATGGGACTGCTTTACCTTTACCGCCCTTAATTGAGGGGACCTAAAAAATGTTTTCACCGGGGTCCAAAGCCGCTCTCGGTAGCTCTGCAAAATCCCATGTGATCTCTTCTGTTTAGATCTTAGGAGTCTTTAATTTTCGTTACGCATGTTAATGCTACGTCCGTCCCATTGTCCTTACTTTCGTCAGCTTATAAATATTTGGTAAACGTCAAGCAGTATCTGTGAGCACCGTAAAGACTTACAGTGCAATAAAATTATAATTTCAGTCATTCTTAACCCAGACTATAGACGGAGTGGAAAGCATCACGTACCGGCTCCTCTCCAGCCTGCGAAAGCCCACTTAATTCATTGAACAGGAAGCCAGGCTGTCCTCAGATCCAGTCACGACGGTTTCGAGAAGACAAAAGACTGTTACCTAAGAAGGTAAAGGAACAACGATTTTTTGAGGGGAAACAATGATCCGTGCATGCTTCAGTCCCTAACATAGCCACCACACAGACTCCTTATCATTTATAAACTTCATGGACGCAGTTTTCGTTAGCTTCCACTGATTTGCTGTCTTGTAGGTGAATTAAACCCCTGTGCATCTTGCACTCAGACATCCTCCATGTTATATCAGTAATTTGAGAATTTGAGAGACCCTCAGTCCATGTGAAGAAGTTTGGATAACACCAGTTATGAGTCAAGACTGACACGCACATTCTCCGATTGCAAAAAGGCTTTTGAACTCAACCAAGAACACGTGCTGGCAGAATAAGCAAATAACCGTTGGTTTTAAACCCGAAGATTCTACACCGCTCACAAAATATTGCTTCTGAAAAAGAGCCGGAGTCAGAGGGCTCTCATCTAATTGGGTAAACTCGGTAAATCTTTCGTTATTTGACGGACATTTTATTCCTGTATGGTTGAATTACGTACAAAATAAAGCAGTCCAAGATCATACTTACAGTAACACTACTTACGAGCCTAGCCTCCCTCCAAGTTATTATTTACAAACAGAATGAAACAAAACTGCAAAAATCTATAAAATAAACACTAATTTGGCTCGGTTATGAAAAATATGTGTAGCCATCGATGAAACTGTGATATCCCACAGGCTTCGGCATATGAAAAATATGTCAAATGATAAAGATCAACGCGTGAATACTGCAGAATTGTACGTAACTGAATGGTAGATAAAATTACTACTATTTTGTGTATTTCATGTGTTTCGATAAACACTGACTGAAAAATGAACCATAAAATTCCAATAATTTTGTGCCTCCAAAATCTCGCTGAAAGGAAAAAGGAATCAGAGTTTTAAACATTTCATATAAACATAAAATTATATATATATATATATGTGTGTGTGTGTGTGTGTGTATATACACGAGTACGTATGTATGAAATAGCTTCTACGAAATTAAAATTGATTCAAGAAGTACGTAAGAAGCACTAACATTAAACACAAAATATCCATTAAACATTCTAATGTGTCTGTAGTCAATTAAGGAAATTAACAGTAGAGTGAAATGGGTTGCAAGATAATTAACTGTGGTGTCAGAACACACAGACACACGAGGGCTTATGTGCACCTTTGTTTGTGTGTATGAAAGGAAGCAGAATCAACTCCAGTGTCTGTAAAGAGCGAACTGCATGAATTCCCAGTACGTACCGCTAAGTAATCATAAAAATAATAGTGATGTCTGAAATTTTAGTTCAGTGCATCAGTAAACCCCGACAAGAACATAAAGATTTCTACAAAGACATGAGAAGGTAAAATGTATAATTGTCGTTGTGCGCGCAATGAGGGCACATAGCGAGCTCGGGTCTAGCTACACCTATTTTTAGGCGTGTTTGCAAAATTGCGGAAAGGCGACTATTATCTTCATCAAGTCTATCTGTCTGTCCCACTGGACGGTTTTTCATTAAATTTTCAAATTGTGTACGTTTCGAAAATCTGTCGGAAAAATTCAAGGTTTATTAAAATCAGACAAAAATAACTGGTAGAGCTCGTTCGAAACGTGATGGCACACGCGCAGAAATCAGATTTGGTCTTTCAGCGAAACGGACGAGTCCATTTAAATCGGTGGGGGTTTCAGTTCAGTCGGCTGCTGGCAGCCGATGCGTGCGCATCAGCGGTAGTAATGCTGGATAGACTGTCTTCCGATACAGTGCAAGATTGCTGGCTACCCACTCCATTCGCATATTTCC
>Ga0123355_10011367_pt1 | contig 13719 bp, 7 predicted proteins | sample TergutEmb28metaG_3_FD_89872 | JGI IMG/M metagenome (GOLD analysis project Ga0123355, IMG submission 89872) | Embiratermes neotenicus P1 segment gut microbial communities from Petit-Saut dam, French Guiana - Emb289 P1 | ecosystem: Host-associated > Arthropoda: Insects > Digestive system > Gut ...
CGACCGTTCGGCGGCGACGCTTTCCGGCGGCGAGGGACAACGCATCCGGTTGGCCACGCAGATCGGATCGAAACTGCGCGGGGTCTTATATGTCCTGGACGAGCCGTCGATAGGCTTACATCATCGCGACAACAGTCGGCTGTTGAATGCGCTCGAGAATTTGCGCGACCTCGGTAACACCGTACTGGTCGTCGAGCATGATGAAGAGACCATCCGGAGGGCCGATTACGTCATCGACCTAGGACCAGGTGCTGGCCGGCATGGGGGAGCGCTGGTGGCGCAGGGAACCCCAGACGAGATCATGAAGGCGCCCGATTCTTTGACCGGAGCCTACATCTCCGGGCGCGTGCTGATTGAGATGCGCCCCGAACGTCGGCATCCGAACGGCGCCGCGCTGACGATTCTGGGAGCGAAAGAGAATAACCTCAAGAATCTCGACGTGACTTTTCCATTGGGCGTGATGACCGTTGTGACCGGCGTTTCTGGCTCGGGCAAGTCGACGCTGGTGAACGACATCCTCTACCGGGCGCTGGCTCGGCAGCTCTACCGTTCGCGCGAGAGGGCGGGTGAGCACAAGGCAATTTCGGGCGCGGAGAATGTCGACAAGGTCATCCGCATCGACCAATCGCCTATCGGCCGCACCCCCCGCTCCAACCCTGCGACTTACACGGGAGTCTTCACCGCAATCCGCGATCTTTATGCAATGTTGCCTGAGTCGCGCGAGCGCGGCTACAAGGCCGGCAGATTTTCGTTCAACGTTTCTGGCGGCCGTTGCGAGGCCTGCCAGGGCGAGGGACAGCGCCGCATCGAGATGAACTTCCTGCCCGACGTCTATGTGCTCTGTGAAGTCTGCGGGGGCCGCCGCTACAACCACGAAACCCTGGCGGTGAAGTACAGCGGCTATTCCATCGCAGACCTGCTTGAAATGCCGGTTTCCGACGCCTTGCCGATCCTGGAAAATATTCCTCAGGTGAAGCAGAAACTCCAGACACTGGTCGACGTGGGCTTGGGTTACATTCATCTCGGCCAGTCCGCTGTAACCCTGTCGGGCGGCGAGGCGCAACGCATCAAGCTGGCGCGGGAATTGAGCAAGCGGCAGACCGGCAAGACGCTGTATCTGCTGGACGAGCCAACGACCGGCCTGCACTTCGACGATGTCAAGAAGCTGCTCGATGTGCTTCACCGTTTGACCGACCTGGGCAACTCGATCATCATCATTGAGCACAATATGGATGTAGTCCGAAACGCTGACTGGATCATCGATCTCGGGCCCGAGGGCGGGGAAGATGGTGGCCGGATTGTGGCGCATGGCACGCCAGAACAGGTTGCCAAGATCAAGAGGTCTTACACAGGGCAGGCGCTGGCGGCCTACTTCGGCAATGGGAAGCACCCGAACGGTGATGCCGAACCTCACGCCTAAGGCGGCCGCGGAAAGGGGAAGGTACTTGTCGTTGACAGACGATCAGCAGTTTGAACAGCCGACCGGGAGTGTAGAACCGCCTGTGGCGGAGGTCCTCCCGCAGCCATCTCCGGCGGACGGGCAACCGGCGCCGCCAGCCGCCCTTCCAACTCCGCTTCCACCCCGTGACCCCGTCTGGAGCGGCTGGGATGTGCTGCTCCTCGCGTTTTTTACGCTTGTGGCCGTGGTCGTCGTCGAATTCGTGACGGCCATGGTGGCGTGGATCTTCATCTATCCCCACCAGAACTTTCGCGATTTGGTGCAAAGACCTTCCCTTGAGCTGCTGGGCGAGGGGTTGGGATACATTCCAGTCGCAGCCTGCATGTTTTTCCTGGTGGAGGGAAAGTACCGTACGCCGTTCTGGAAAGCGATCAAATGGAACTGGCCGGGGAGGTCGGCACTGAAGTGGCTTGGCGTTGGCGTGCTGACAATCGTCATCGATCTCGTAGGCCGTTATCTCCCCATGCCGAAGTCGTCGCCCTTCGAACAGTTTTTTGCGAATCCCGGCGATGCCTATTTGATGGCCGTGTTTGCCGTGACGCTCGGCCCGCTTATGGAGGAGTTGTTCTTCCGGGGGTTCCTCTATCCGGTGTTGGCGCGGTGGACCGGGGTCGCCCCTGCCATACTCCTCACCGCTCTTCCCTTCGGACTGTTGCACTATTTGCAGTACCGGTCGTGGTCTGCTGTGCTCCTGATCACGCTGGTGGGCGTGGTGCTGGGGGTTGTCCGCGCGGTCACCAATTCCGTGGCGGCGAGTTTTCTTGTGCACGTGGGATACAACGCCACTTTGATGGTGTTGGCCGCCATCGCCACCGACGGCTTCCGGCACATGGAGAAGGCCGTGCTCGTGCCGTCTTAACCTCGACCCAGATTGAGGATGGCACGAGTGAGCTAGTTGGCACACCAGGGCGCGGAACACCGGTATTTGATTGCTGGAGAAGCCCTTTAACGATCTGCTCCAGACACTGGATCCCGGGTGTGAGTGATACCCAGTCGGACGGTTACCGGGGCAACTACTTCACCGTGATCGTAAGCAGCTGCGCGCCGCTGACCACATAGTCCAGCGGCGGAGTGGAGGTTTCATCCACGTTCGATTCCCCGCTGACGATCATCTCCTGATTGCCGCGCATGCCATCCATCACGTTCATGACACTGAGGGGCAGCGTGGGCATGACTTTGTCGGCCACGCGCGCCTCCGGATCGGCCTCCAGCAAAGAGACATAGAGGCGGTTGTTGGCGTGCTCCTTGTTGAGCACGGCGATCGTGGAAGCCAGATCGAGCGTGCGGCCGAACGCAGGATTCGCCCGGTTCACCCGGTCCAGGGTATCTCCGTCGCTGACCAGAATCCGCAAAGTTCCTTTGCTGGCTGAGGTCGGAATCTTCACAGGAATCTGCCGCACTACACGTTCACCGCGGTAAGGAGCGAGCACTGTCTCAACCGTAATTTCATCACCTGGCCGGACTTCCGTCACATCGGTGCGGGCGCTCTCCAGCCGCGCCCAGCGGCGTTCCCGGACCAGATCAAAGTCGAGCTTGACGCTGTTTACCGCCGGAGCGTTGTAGGGGTTGTCGTAGATGCGTCCGAAGCGTTCCCCTAGTGACAGGGCGGCCGCCATGGCCGCAGGTTGCCCATTCTCGGACGGAGCAAACATATTCTTGAGCGAAACTTCGGGGAATCCCTTCACGTTGATGGCGCCGTTCAGGCGATAGGTGATCTCCTCGCCGTATTCGTTCACGCCATGCAGCGCGTTGAAAACTGTGGCCATCATGGCCACCGGACTCAATCGCGGATTGTTCAACACTTCGTAGTGGAACTCCTTGGCCCCGCCCGCTCCGCGGATTGTCAGGGTCACCGGAATCATGTCGGGCTGTTTGTTGAAAACGCCGAGGATGCCGGTATGCCGGTCCTGCACAAAGACGCCCGCCGGTTCGGTGGTGTCAACAATCTTGAACGCATTCAGCGGGGAGGGCAGGGTCGCCAGCACCCGCGCCTTGTTCATCGGCAGATCAACGGAGCCGAACTGCATGAGCGGATGCCCGCAGGCAAGCAGCTTCTGCGGATCGATGTAGGTGACCGTGCAAGTGGCGGCGATATCCATATCGCCGCGGACCAGAATCGCGCTTACAGCGGACCCGGCTTCGAGAGGCTCAGACTGCTTTTCCTCGCTAACCGAGCCGGCTCCCATCACAGGTACGATCCCTGCGGACGCAAACTGCGGCGCGAACTCACGAACTGCGTCTTCGGAGAATCCGTTGAATACCAAGGGCGTGTCGATGGGCTTCAGATAGTCGGCGAAATCCTGTACGGAACCTTGCAGCCCGGCGCCAATGCCAGGAGCAGCGGTCTTTCCCGCAGCATTGGTGATGGCAGGCTTCACGGTGGAAGCTTCTTCAGACGGCGACTTGTCGAGCGCGTTGATCTCGAGCATGTCGGCGATCGGTGTTACCCCGGCAATCGGCTCCTTGGAGAATTCACCGATGCGGAATGCCAGTGCCCCCGCCAGCTTGCCGTCGATATATACCGGGCTGCCGCTCATGCCCGCGACCACGCCGGTGTACTCCACCTTTGTCCCCTTGAGGCGCACCAGAATAATGTCACCCTTGGGCCCGTTTACGTTGTGTAGAACGCCGAGAACCTCGAGGTCCATGGGCTCCGGCTTAATCCCTTCGAACACGGTGTAGGCAACACCGTGCATCCCGGCATGGATCTTGTCCAGAGGGATAGTCGGTTGAACAGTCTGAGCGGCCAGAACGCCAGATAGAGAGACACCTAGGAGGAGAAACGCAAAAACAACTTTTCTCATGTAAAGTCCCGACGAGGACCCGCCAACAGGTCCATCTAAAAGCTTTAGACTCTGACCAACTGCGACACGTTGCACGGAAGGGGTATTATCTTGGGACCGGGCAAAAACATCCCAATTGCGAATCCTTGCGTCTATACTAGCACAGGCTCTTTTGTGGGTTCACCATGTTTAATACTCATCTCGGTAAGGTTCTAGACCGCATTCATCGGCCAGCTTGGGTTTTGCCGCTGGTGATCTCTGTGAGCTTGCTGCCGGCCGCCGCGCAAGATTCATCCCCAACCACCCAGACGCCCTCGACCGCTCAGACGTCCGACAACGGCAAGCCGAAGCAGGACGTCCCGGTTGACTCAGGAGGCCCCGGCGACAACAACGTTGGGCCATACGCGATTCCGAAGAAGAAAACCGAGGAGCCGCCGCCTCCTCCTCCGCCGACGACCCCGAAAAAAGTCGACGACATGCCCGACTATTCCCTCAAAGTGAACGTACCGCTGGTCGATGTCGATGTGATGGTTACCACCGCCAAAGAGGGAGCATTCGTTCAAGGTCTGAAGAAGGAGAATTTCCGCGTTCTGGAAGACGGAGTGCCACAGCAGGTCAGCCACTTCGCCGTCTCGCAGGCCCCGATCACTGCGGTGTTGCTGGTAGAGTACGCCTCCACGAACTACATCTTCATGGTGAATGCCCTGCAGGCTTCCTACGCCTTCGCCAACTCTCTGAAAAAGGACGACTGGGTGGCTGTGTCTTACTACGACATGCAGCCCCACATTCTGGTGGATTTTACCCAGGACAAGAGAGCCATTTACGGAGCGCTGAACCAGTTGCGCATTCCAGGATTTTCCGAGACCAACATGTTCGATGCCCTTTATGACACGCTGGATCGCCTTGATCGCGTGGAGGGCAAGAAGTACGTCATCCTGATCACGACCGGAATCGACAGTTTCAGCAAGCTTACGCTCGACAAGATAATCAAGAAAATCAAAGACACGAAAGACGTCACGATTTTCCCCATCAGTGTCGGATTCATGATGCGCGAGTGGTGCGAGACACACCCCAGCTACTACTGCAAAAACATGGCGCACGGCATGGGCATCCCGGTGAGCAACATCGATTATCTGCAAGGCGACAACGAACTGCGGACGTTCGCTGCCATGACCGGAGGCCGCGCCTACTTCCCGCGCTTCGACGCGGAGTATGGGGAAGAATTCTCGGACATTTCCAGCGATATCCGCAACCGCTACATGCTCTCGTATTCTCCGAGCAACACAAAACTGGATGGAACCTACCGCAAGCTGAAGGTGCAGGTTGTCGCGCCCGATGGCGGGCCCTTGAAGGTAAGAGATCAGAAAGGCAAGGATGTGAAGGTCGACGTTTACTCGCGCGAGGGATACACCGCCAAGCATACGGTCGACTAAGTTGCAGTCGTAACCCTCTTCGGCAAACCACGCCAGGACCCACAACCACGGCACCGTCGCGGTGGCGACACGGTGTCAAGATGCTGCCGCTCACAATTCTGGATGCGGATGAGCTCATCACGACACGAGCTGCCAAACTAAAAGTCGGGCAGGGATTGCCTTATGCGGACCGCTTTGCGGCGGCGTACCGGTGCAAGGGACATTTTTGTAACCGCAGACACAAAGGCTTTTAAGAAGATCCCAGGGTTGCACGTTGTGGCTCTGCCGGAGCTCAAGGCGTAACGTTCTGACAGCACTGGCGAATTGCTCAGTGCACGTGGAACAAATGATCCAGCAGGAAAAACAGAGCCGCGCCGACAAAGACCAATAACGCCATCTTCATCGCCGGTTCTTTATTGACTTCTGGAACCAGGTCGGAAGCCGCGACATAGATTGTTACCCCTGCCGCCAACGGCAATCCCGCACCGACATGATGACGAAAGATCGCCATCGTCAAAACTCCGGCCAGCGTCGATCCTCCCAGGACGACCGATGCGCCCCATGCCGTGGCCCGGCTGCGTCCGCTGGCCAGCATGACCGAGCTTACGGTGAAGCCTTCAGGAATCTTGTGCAGAAAAATGGCGACGAAGATGAGCCAGCCGAGCCAGCTCGAAACCAGAAATCCTGAAGCAATGGCAATCCCATCGAAGAAGGTGTGAATGACAAGACCGAGCAGCACCGAATATGACTTGTGCGAGTGAATGAACTCGTGGTGATGCGTCTCCTCGCCGAAGTGAAAGTGCGGCGTGACGGTATGCTCGAAAAAATGGATGATCAAATATCCGAGAAGCACCAGTAAGGCTGCAGCTCTCCCGCGCAGTTCAAGACTCTCGGGTACCATCTCGACCAGTGCGGTAGCCAGCATGAACCCAGCGCCCAGTGCGACGAAGTAGCGCAGGTAGCGCCGCTCCCAACGGCGCTGCACAATGATCGCCCCGCCGAAAATGTTGGCGGCAGCGGCGGTCAGGCCCAGGAAAATGCTTGTGAGAATGGGATTCATGCGGGGCAGCGGGATAATAACAGCCTGTAATCTTTTTCACTACCGAGGCTCCGGGACATGGTGAAGAATGCAGGTTGAATTTCTCCGTGTCTCAGTGCCTCCGCGGTAGATTCAGTTAGCCGCTATGGCGTATATGCATGACGTCGCCATCCTGAACGATATAATCCTTGCCTTCAAGACGCAGGGTGCCTTTCGCGCGGGCGTTCGCTTCAGATCCCGCATCGAGCAGTTGGTCCCATCGAATCGTTTCAGCCCGGATGAAATGCTTCTCCAGGTCGGAGTGAATCGCTCCGGCCGCTTCCTGAGCGCGGGTATGTGCAGGGATCTGCCAGGCCCGGCACTCGTCTTCGCCCGCCGTGAAGAATGAAATCAGCCCAAGCAGCTGATAGGTCGTGCGAATCAGCCGGACCAGCCCGCTCTCTTTGAGCCCATAGCTCGAAAGAAATTCAGCGGCATCGGCGTCGCTCATTTCCGAGAGCTCAGCCTCGACCTTGCCGCAGATCGCTGTCGCCCGAGAATTCGGGCGGGGCGCAATTTCGGTGAGCTTGAACTTACTGACGGCCGCGTCGAGTTCTTTTCCCAGTTCGGTGGACTCCCCGATGTTGAGGACGTAGAGAATCGGCTTCTCACTCAGAAACATGAAGCCCCGAATCCGCTTCTTATCCTCCGGCGTCATCGGCATCTCGCGCAGCGGTTTCTCGACCCCCAGATGCGCGTTCGCCCGCGTCAGCAGTTCGAATTCTTTCTCGAGGTCCGGAGTCTTCATCTTCTTCAAGTCTTTTTCCAGGCGCTCGAGCCGCTTCTCGATCTGCCCCAGATCGCTCACCATCATGTCGAATTCCACATTCTTGATGTCGCGCAGCGGATCAATCGCGCCGACATGCGGAATCGCCGGATCTTCGAAAACCCGCACCACGTGTGCCAATGCGTCCACTTGCCGCAGGTGTCCGATGTATGCCGACTCCTTCAGCGCCTCCTGCCCGATCGCCCCGAGGTCAACATATTCGACCGAAGTGTGGGTAAGCTTTTTGGGGTTATACAGGGCGGCCAGCCGGTCAAGGCGGTCGTCGGGCACCTTGGCGACTCCAATATGAGCCTCGCGGGGATTGCTGTGAGCCTGCGCCGACACCTGCGCCTTGGTCAGAATCTGAAACAACGATGTCTTGCCCACCTGAGGCAGGCCGATGATGCCAGTTTTCATAAGAAAGCTTCTAGCTGCTAACTCCTAGCCTGAATGTCTTGTGCTGGAACAGGATGTGAGACGGGCCACATAGGCCCATGAGCAACTTTCCAGAATAAACCATCAGAACGGGAATTGCCGAAAGGACCGTCGCTAGGTCGCTAGCCGCCAGCTGCTTAGTTTGTGATCCAAATCACAATGAACCGTAACGCCTCAAGCGGGCCACGCAGCCGCCGCTCGTAATCCCCTCAGATTCCGTTGTGGCCGCTGTCCGGTTCGGCTACGGGGAATTGGTTGGATTTGATCCGTGGTTCAAATTATATTCGCCGACGCCGCTGTCGGCTGGTGTCACAGGACCAGCAAACCCCCAGACGACTTGCGGTGGAGCTATTCGTCACGAGAAGTGATATATCACCTGCCATGCCATCGTGCGCTACGCCTCTCGAGCTTGTCCAATGCTGACGCTCTGCCACCACCTCGTTCTCCACGCATCGGGAGTGTCGTGGGGATCGCGTGGCTCTCAAGGTTGAAGGCCCGCTGACATTCTAGCGTCCGGCGCTCTGCGCCATGGCCGCTTTCGGCGCCGCGATTTTCACCGAATCCGGCTGCGTCCAAATAGCCTTACCGGTGGTTAGATCCAGACGGTTCATGGTGACGGTCAGCTGCTGACGGTCCACGTTAATGAGCAGATAGTGGTAGTTTACATCCTTGCTCTGAAACAGGTCGTCACTCTTGCGCTCAATCGGATAGGCATGCGCCGCCCCCCCGCCCGATACAAAGTAGGTCACCCCGCCATGCTCGTGCCGTTCGTAGTTGTGCACATGACCGGAGAAAACCACGATGCGGTAGTGGGCATGGGCTTGGCGTTCCTCCAGTGTTTTGGCCACCGCTTGCTCAGAAGTGCGTGCCGAGTGCCCACCGCCAAAAATCCCCGCATCCGAGGAACTGGTGTAGGGCGGATGATGGAAGACCAGAAACACAAAGTCCACGTCAGACGGAACGTGATCGAGTTTGTCCCCCAGCCACTCGCTTTGCGGGCCAGTCGCTTCTGCCTGCGAGCTGTCAAGCACCAGGATTAGGGAATTGGCTGCGCGCACGGAATAGTAGCGGCTTCCTTTCAACTCAGGGAAACGCTGAAAGTAGTTGGCCAGAGCCACATTCTGGTCGCCGTGCAGGTCATGATTGCCGAGCGAGGGGTAGACAGGAATCTTCTTGTCGCGCCATACGCTGGTCTCGCTGTCCCACACCTTCCAGTCGTTAGCATCGTAGCCGTTGTAGACGATGTCTCCGGTGAAACAGATCAAGGCCGGACTCGCGTCAGCAATCGCCTGCACCAGTGCTACCCTCACTTGAGGATTCGCCGGCTTGGTGTCTTTGGGGTCGTGAAAACGCGTGTCGCCGTAGGCGACGAAACGGAACGGCGTCTTCATGTCCAGATGCAGATCAACCGAAGATGTCTGCGCACTCGATTTCTTGGTGCAGCACGTCAGGGTAAGCACGATCGCAGTTGCAAACAAAAGAGTCGCGACCTGCCGAAAAGGCGTGGATCTCACATTCATAGGAAAGGCTATTTCAAGAACCAGATTTTCGAACCTGAATCTATTGTCCCACGACCAGCACCTCGAACTGGCCATTTTCCGCCGCCTCGAGCAATATCTGGTGCGTCTTAAGGATTGAGAGCCATGGTTTCGCCTGCAGTGCCGTCTTTACCGCGCAATCCTAGAAACGCAGTACCTGTACGCAGACAACAGTGCTTTGCACCGTTGATTTTCCTCGGCCGCTTCGGCCGCTAAGGTCAAGCGAGCGCCTGAATTCTGCCCAACGCGCCAGCCTCACAATTCAGAATCTCACGCGCACCATAAACTGAAGCTGCCGAGGTAACCCCGTTCCCGTGTTAGGGGAGGCCGCGTTGTCGTTGTTGTTGTTGAAGTTCACGGTGGTGTCGATAACCCCGAAACCCCCTTGAGGCGTCAGAAAACCCGACGATGAAGCGGTCGGGTCGTAAACCAGATTCAACGCGTTGGTGTCTCCAAACTGCACGTGGTTGAAGATATTGAACGCTTGCACTGCAAACAGCAGCGAAGCGCGCTCGGTGAGCTTGGTTTCCTTCGTGAGTGCCAGATCGATCTGCCAGTAAGGCAGGGCACGAATCGCGCCATTTGGCTCATTGCCAAAACGAGTAAAGCTTCCGTTGGCGTCGACCGGAGGAGCCTGAAACGCAGCCGCGTTGATATAAGGCGTGCCTGGATTTTGTCCAACAGCTGGATGCTGATTCGGCAATGTCACCGGCACTCCCGGAATTATGTCGGGCCGCTGGCTGGTTTGGTCATTGCCATCGGGAAGAAGGTAGGTGTACGGCAGTCCGACAAACGGAGAACTCGGACTCGTGATGCTATTGCTGAGATCCATGAACACCGTCAGGGGATGGCCCGTGTGCCAAAGCCCAATACTGCTCAGTTGCCACCCTCCGAAAACCGTCCCGACGAATCCCGCGGAGTTGAGGAAAGGCTTCCCCCGGCCGAACGGGAGGTCGTACACAGCGTTTACGGCGACGTTGTTACGAACATCAAAAATGCTCGGCCCCTTGTCGCATTCCAGGCAATTCACATTTTCTGGCCCGTTCGATTCGCCGCCACCTACAGAACCGTCGTTAATAGAGTGGGACCAGGTGTAGCGCGCTTGAAATGCCAACCCTTGACTGAACCGACGTTCCAGAGAGAGTCCGAGTGCGTTGTAGGTGCTTGACCCGATGTCTTTTTTGGAATCGACGGAACCAAATGGATTTCCGCCGGGATAGTACGCGTCAAGCGTACGCACGCAATCGCCGTCGACCGGGTTGAATGTGACCGGTTCGGTGCATAGGTTGACGCCACCGCGAGAGAACAAGCGCACGCCACGGCTTCCAAGATATTGCGCGGAGGCTGTGAAATTGGAGGGCAACTGATGCTCCACGCTCAACGTCCAGGTCTCGACGTAGAGATCCCGCCGACCCTCCCGTTGCAGGGCACGGGGATGACTGGCTTGCTTGCTGACGCTACTGAGCCCCGTGAACGTGGGGTCCTGCTGCGCGAATTCAGATTGCAAATTAGGGCAGTAGATTGGCTGATTGCACGGCCCGAAATTATTGACGAGGACGCGGAACGTGTCACTCTCAAGTCCGGCATTCAAGTCGTCATTCTGTGCCGCACCGTGATAGATGCCGAATCCCGTTCGGAAAACCGTCCTCCCATGAAGATTCGCGGGAGCCCAGGCTAAAGCCAGCCGGGGATCGAAGTTTACGTAGCTCGGGTTGTACAGGGAAGGATTCTTAGGACAAGGAGCGGTATTAATCGGTCCAGGGCTCGGAGCTGTATTCAAAGATGCCGACCCTAGGCAGACGCCGTGAAACTGGTACAAATCAAATACGGTCGTCCGATTCGTGGCCTCATGCGCAACGCCGTAATAATCCCAGCGCAGCCCCGCCGTCACTGTGACGGTGGGAGTCGCCTTCCATTCGTCCTGGAAATACGGCATGAAGAAATTCCGGCGTAATCCGTGGCAGCACCACGGAGCAATGTAGTTGATGTTCGACAATGAAGCTTGCGACAAAGAATAGTCGTCGCCGAACGTCAGTACGTTGTTGGACGTTTGTCCCTGATTCAGCCGAACCCGACGGTATTCCATACCCGCCTTGAAGGTGTGCCGGCCCCGCGACCAGATCAGGTTATCAACGAGTCCAAACGTGCTCCCGATTTCTATGTCGGCACTGTTGTTGTTGAGGCCGACGAAGCTATTGGTACTGACCGCATAGGGAAGCGCGCTTGATTGCGGGTTGTGAAACGGTGCTCGATTGACATAGAACTTGATTTCATTGAGGAGAGTCGGACGAAATGTGTGCTGCAGCGCCGCCATATAGTTCGCCGGGTGGTTGATAGTCTGCAGCTTATCCGCCTCGAGACTGGAGTTCCCATTGGGAGCATCCACCAAGCTGATGTCGCGTTGCGCCCGTCCGTATAGCTGTGTATTTTCGTTGATCTTGTGGTCAATCCGGACTAACCATGTGTCTTCGTGCACCGTTGTGGGCGCAGCGAATGTAACCAGATCCTGGTTGCCCCCTTGGTATTGGAAAGCACTATCAGGAAAAACAAATCGCGGACTGCATTTGTCGATCGACCCCACCGATGCGCGCCAAGCGAACCCTTGCATGATCTGGCACATCTGCGGTCCGTACCCCAGGCTCGTCGCCTGATCCAAGACGTACTGCTGGTAAGGAACGGCAATATTCTGCGGTTCCGGCGACGGGAAGGAGGCGCAGCAGATTCCGGCAGGCACCACGGCCTGCTCGGTGGTCGACTGCAGTTGCCGAATGCCTTCATAGCTGATGAAGAAGAACGTGTTGTCCTTCTTTACTGGGCCACCGAAGGTCAGCCCATACTGCCCCAGTCGAAATGGGGGAATCGCTGGATTTCCCTGCAGGTTGTAGTCGTTATAATTGCGCGCGTCAAACACCGAGTTTCTAAAATAGGTGAAGACCGAGCCGTGATAGTCGTTGGTGCCGTGTTTGGTCTCGACATCAATCTGGCCTCCGGACTGCGTGCCATATTCCACGTCGTAAACCGCGCTGTTGACGCGATACTCCTCAACCGCATCCTGGGAAATCTGCAAGCGGGTCTGTGACTTCTGCGCCTGCTCCTGGATACCGCCGGCGTCGACGCCATCGATCGAGAAGTTGTTGTCGTCACGGGCCCGGCCGGCGAAGCGGATCGTGCGCTGATCTCCGCCCCCGTCATCCTGCGCGAACGGCGCCAGCAATGTGAAGCTCGCCCAATCGCGGCCGTTGTTCGGAAGGTCCGCGATCTGCCTCGTATCAATGACCGTAGCAGCTTCAGCGGAGGTGCGGTCCGTAGGCGCATTTGTTGCCTTGACCTCGACCTGTTCGCTGACAGCACCCACCGCAAGCTGCACGTCCAAGGTGTGGGTTTGCCCGATGCGGAGAACCACATCCTCGACGACCTTCGCCTTGAAACCACTGGCCATCGTGGTCACGTTGTATGTGCCCACCGCCAATCCCGGAAAGCGGTAGTAGCCTTTCGAATTCGTCGGCCGCTCCTCCGACAGGCCAGTGTCGACTGCCACCACCTTGACTTTGGCGTTCGCGATGACGCTTCCCGTAGGATCTGTGACCGTGCCCTCGAGTTCCGCACGATCCACTTGCGCAGACGCCCTCGGTGTTGTCGGCAAGCAGAACAGAATGGCAAACAGAGCAATGGACAATCTGAAGAAGATCGAACCGAAGCGATGAGATGGCATGACTTGGCTCCTTGCGATGCGGATTCACTCAGGACCCTCAACAGGGAGGCCCAGCGATTGGAGACTTAGATCTCCGATTACAGTGCAACTGAGGCTTTGACTTGAGCGAGAATCCTAGGGGGTGACGATGACGCAGGAATGAATGACAAATTAATATTTCTTCAGGTTAGCTACAGGTGGACGCCCTACACTAGGTCCGGTTTGATTTCTCCGAACCCCACGTGTGCGGAACATGAAACTCCTCATCGTCGAAGACGAAGCCCGCATGGCCGACCTTCTCCGCAAGGGATTATCGGAGGAGGGCCACACGGCAACCTGCGCGTCGGACGGCGCAGAGGGACTTGCCTTGGCCAAGGCCTACGAGTTCGACGTCATCATTCTCGACATCATGATGCCCAAGCTCAGCGGATACGACTTGGCCAAACGTCTCCGGGCAGAAAAGATCCGTACGCCGATTCTGATGCTCACCGCGCGTGATTCCGTCCCCGATATCGTTCGCGGCCTCGACCTCGGTGCTGACGATTACATGACCAAAC
>Ga0123355_10011368_pt1 | contig 13718 bp, 16 predicted proteins | sample TergutEmb28metaG_3_FD_89872 | JGI IMG/M metagenome (GOLD analysis project Ga0123355, IMG submission 89872) | Embiratermes neotenicus P1 segment gut microbial communities from Petit-Saut dam, French Guiana - Emb289 P1 | ecosystem: Host-associated > Arthropoda: Insects > Digestive system > Gut ...
CAGCATCCCAGCTGGGCTCCCGGCGGAGCTTTTGCAACGTCGGCCGGATATCGCCGCGGCGGAAAGGCGTATGGCGAAAGCCAATCAGCAAATCGGCATCGTAAGAGCAGCTTACTTTCCGACGGTCACGCTCGACGGAAAGGTAGGCTTCGCCGGCATCCAAGGGTCAAACTGGTTTACTTGGCCGGCAGGATTCTGGGCTCTTGGTCCAAGCCTCGCAGAGACGCTGTTCGACGCAGGCCGACGTCGCGCTACCTCTGAATCGGCACGCGCAAACTACGACGCCTCGGTCGCGACCTACCGTCAGATTTCGCTGACGGCATTCCAGGAAGTCGAGGACAACCTCGCCGCATTGCGTATTCTTGAGAACGAAGCACAAGAGCAAGATCAAGCCGTCGCATCGTCCAAGGATTCGCTGCAACTTTTTTCGAATCGTTATAAGGGTGGGGTCGATACCTACCTCCAAGTCATCACAGCCGAAACGACCGAACTCGCGAATGAACGGAATGCGATCGACATTCTCCGGCGGCGTATGGACGCGAGTGTGCTGCTCGTCAAAGCCATTGGCGGCGGTTGGAACGTTTCTAACCTGCCGACCTTTGGGGCACAGCGCGTTAAGGACTATTGATCCAGTCAAAGTACCAATCTTGAAAATCTTCATCACAGTGAAATCTGTGTCAAAGTGGAGCAATGAAATTCTCATCTCTTAGCGGACAAGCAGCCGCAGCCGAGACGGTTATGAGAGGGCTGATGGCATGGGAATGGCCTGGCAACATTCGCGAGCCGGAAAATTTCATCGAGCGGGCCGTGATCCTGACGCGCGCACGCGCCGGGGATAGTAAACTCGCGCAACTCGTTGAAGAAAGAACAATCCAAAACGACAAAACCAGTGTTCTTGACGAGTATGAAAGGCGGCAGCGCGATCGGATCATAGGGGCGCTCACCGCATGCGGCGGACGAGTGGGTGGGGTTGATGGTGCTGCCGCCCATTTGGGAATGAACCGCACAACGCTCCTTGCTCGAATGAAGCAATTGGGCATCTATGCGAAGCGGTATGCTTGATCTGCGACCCACCTCTCTATCCTATCTCCATAGCTTCGACAGTTATGCCGTTTAACTTCTTCGACCCTTGACACTTCGAGTCCTTGCGTTCGTCTCCTAAAAATTCGAAGTCCAGCAACAAGTAGATAGGCCCCCGGCCGCCATCATCGGCTGTACGTCACGGGCGCGTGTGGAGGCGGCAACAACCGCAATCGCGCCCATGGGGATATTCGTGTAACCGGGCTAGTCCAGCCGCACCAGGAAGACTGCGCCTTCGGGAGTTGTGGTTTCGCCAGCCAGTTTCTCGGCGCGCTCACGGTCGTCGTCGAGCACGCGGACTCGGATCCACCAGTCTCCGGCAGGGCTCTTGAAGCGGAGGACGTCAGCGGTGTGATAGCGACGAGTAAGGTGGTCGGCGAGCTGTGTGGCCGCTTTTTCGTCGGGCATGCCGCCGATCTGAACCGCCCACTTGCCGGGCGATCCCGGCATCCCGCCCGATTTCATCAACTCGACCTTTACCTCGGCAACGCCTGGCTGCCAGACGTCGAGTTTGCGTGCGGCGGCGAGCGAGAGGTCGACGATGCGTCCTGGAATAAAGGGGCCGCGATCGGTGATGCGGACCAGAGCGGTGTGACCCGTTTTGACGTTAGTGACGCGCACGATCGAGCCGAGAGCGAACGTGCGGTGGGCGGCGGTCATGGCGTGCATGTTGTAGACTTCGCCGTTCGATCCGCGGCGGTTGTGATACGGCGGGCCGTACCAACTGGCGAGCCCGTTCTCGGTGGCGAGCGGCTTGGCGTCGGCGGGGATCGTGGGTTCGGCGAGGTCAGCGTCTTCCTCAACCTTGGAAGGCGCGGTGGGCGTGGCCACGGTGGCGGGGGGGTGGGGAGCAGGTTCGGTGGTCGGGGTTGTTGTTGGAAGCGTGGCAGTCGATTCGGGCGGTGGAGGCAGGTCGACGTGGGCCCGTTTCGGGTGTCCGCAGGCACTGAGGAACAGAATCGCAATCAGAACGATCAGAAGCATGGTGATAGCGACGACAGGGGCGCGACGAAGGGACGGGCCAGAGGACGGAAGCTTTCCTGCTACTTGGGCTTTTGTGGGTGCTGCTCCATGTAATCTGCGAATTCGGAAAGCTTCTGCGCCGCCACGCGCAGCGCCTTGGTGGAGTGCGTGCGCACCGCGGGGACAACTTCCTCGTTCAGGTATTTGATGAACTCGGGGATTTCTTTCTCCAGGCGCTGAGCGGCTTCGTTGATGGTTTGACCCACACGACCCGACGCGTCCTCCACCTTGCGGTTGAAGTCGTTCATGGTGCTCCTCGCGAATGGGCGTGAGAAAACTCACGCGATACAGCGGATGCCAGGCTGGTTTATTATTTCCTGCCCGCGCGCCGGGGTCAATGGCGGTGCGGCTGATTGGAATGGTTCGCTATAGAATGCGGATTCCACGATGAATGCGCTGGCCAACCCGCCTGCAGAATTCCGCGAAGTGTTCCGAAGACAGTTGCTGGCCTGGTACGATGCGCACGCCCGTCAGTTGCCGTGGCGCGAAAGCCGGGATCCGTACCGCGTCTGGGTGTCGGAGATCATGCTGCAGCAGACCAGGGTTCGAGCGGTGATCGAGCACTATCACGAGTTCCTGCGGCGGTTTCCAGCCGTCGAGAAGCTGGCGGCGGCGCGCGCGGCTTCAGTGCTCGCGGCCTGGAGTGGGCTGGGCTACTACCGGCGCGCGCGGATGATGCACGCAGCGGCGAAGGTGGTGGTAGGAGAGCGGGGTGGGAAGTTTCCGGAGACGGCCGCAGAGTGGCGGGAGTTACCCGGGATCGGGCGATACACGGCTGCGGCAATTGCAAGCATTGCATTTGGGGAGCGCGTTGCTGCGGTGGATGGCAATGTGGAGCGTGTGCGGCAGCGCCTTTCTGGTCAGCGGATTACCGGGGCGAATCTTTGGCGGGCGGCGGAGAATCTGCTGGACCGTGAGCGTCCGGGGGACTTCAATCAGGCGATGATGGAGTTGGGCGCAACGGTGTGTACGCCACGCGCGCCGGCTTGTTTGACCTGTCCGGTTGTCGATCTATGCACCACCCGGGGCGCGTTGGCCGGGACGGAAAAACCGGCTCGTCAGAAAAAGCGCGAGATTCACTACGCACTCAGTACACGCGATGGTGAGGTGTTTCTGGTGCAGCGCCCGCGGGATGTGAGTCTGATGGCGGGGATGTGGGAGTTGCCGGAGATTCCACGACCCGGGGACCACCCGAAGCCTGCATTCACCGTTCGCCATTCCATCACGGTAACCGACTACACGGTGCAAGTCTGGCGCCAGTCCGCGGCGGACGGAACTTCCGGCAAATGGGTGGCTCCCAGCAAGCTCCAGAAACTGGCCATGACTGGCCTTGCCCGCAAGATTCTGCGCAAGGCGGGCGCGCTGCGCGCGACCCCGGACTGAACGGTCCGATTGTCCGCGGTCAGTGCGTCCCGCGTGATTCGAAGAGAAATGAAACATGTGGGCGGCATCCACGCAGTTTTTCATCCAACTCGCGCGATCCCTCATCCAATGTGGCAGCAAATTTTTTCCTCCTGGGGGAATGATCGATGACGGCATTGGCCACTGGAAAGAAAGCGCCTGAGTTTGAGCTGAAAAGCTTGGCTGGCAAGGCGTTCTCACTTCACGATGAGCTGGACCACGGGCCGGTGGTGCTTGCGTTTTTTAAGGTATCGTGCCCGACCTGCCAGTACGCCCTCCCCTTTCTCGAGCGGCTCTACAAAGCCTATGGCAACAAAGGCGTAACGCTGGTCGGCATCTCGCAGAACGAGGCCAAGGATACGACGGCGTTCGCTCGCGAGTTCGGCGTCACCTTTCCGATCTTGTTGGACGATACCCACAAATATCCAGTCTCGAACGCTTACGGATTGACCAACGTTCCCACTCTGTTCTGGATCGCTCAGGACGGGGAGATTGAAGTTTCCAGTGTAGGATGGGTGAAGGCTGATTTTGAACAGCTTAACCGGAAGATGGCGGAGAGCGGTAAGGCTTCGCCGGCAATGGTATTCAAGCCCGGGGAAGAGGTTCGCGACTTCCGCGCGGGTTGAGGGTCGAAGAACTAGGCGCCGGGTCCGGCGCCGCCAAGTCAGAGCATTCAGCACGGAGGGTCCGGAGGGCACAGCAGGATTTGCTGCCTGCCGGACAGAGTCTGCCCTGTCCGGGTTCCAGCGGTGGGCGACACTCTTGTGCTCTCGGTTACTTCTGTAGGGCTCTAGGCGGGCGCTCCGTTACAATTCCTCGATAATAAGAACGGTCGGTCCGGCGAGCGCCGATTCGTTGGGGAGAAACCTGGTATATGCCAAGAAAGTTGCTGCGGATGATGTCCGCTTTCCTGATTTCCTGTTTGAGTTTCCCGCTGTGGGGCGCAGGAGGGGCTCCTGCGCCGGCTGCGCCAACGAGGAGCACTCCGTCCCTGCGGCTACCGGGAGCTGCCTTTAGCGCACTCGAGACGATCAATCCCGAACACATTCGCTGGCACGTTCGCTTTTTGTCGCATGATCTGCTCGAGGGCCGCGGCACGGGACAGCGTGGAGGAGATCTGGCAGCCGAGTACATCGCCACCCAGTTTGCCGAATATGGGTTGAGGCCGGCTGGAGACCGCGGGACCTACATGCAGAAAGTTCCGCTGGTCGGAATTACCACTTTGCCCGAGACCCAGTTTTCGTTGATTCCCAAGCAGGGCGCGGCGATGAACCTGAAACCCCTGGATGAGTATGTGGCTTACGACCAAAGTCAGCAGGCGCAATCGGATGTCGACGCAGAGATCGTTTTCGTGGGATATGGAATCGAAGCGCCCGAGTACCACTGGGATGACTACAAGGGGGTGGACGTTCGCGGGAAAGTTCTGCTGATGCTAGTGAATGAGCCTCCATCGGCCGATCCCAAGTTTTTCAAAGGCAGGGCGCTTACCTACTATGGCCGCTGGACTTACAAATACGAAGAAGCGGTGCGCAAGGGCGCGGTGGGCGTGATCCTGGTGCATCAGATGCAGATGGCGAGCTATTCCTGGGAAGTGGTGCGGAACTCGAATTCCGGCGAGAAATCATTTCTGAAAGCGAGTGGACCAGCGCTCAAGGTGGCGTCGTGGATTCATCTGGATGTGGCTTCGCGGCTGGCGTCGGCTTCGGGGATGAATCTGGAAAAGATGATGACGACAGCGCAGTCGCGAGACTTTCATCCGGTGCACATGGGGGCGCGGCTGAAAGCGCACATGGTCAGCAAGGTTCGGAATTTCCAGTCGAATAACGTGGTGGCGATTCTGCCGGGTTCGGACCGCAGGGTGGCGGAGGAAGCCGTGATGTATACGGCGCACTACGATCACTTGGGCATTCGTCCGGAGATGCCAGGGGATAACATCTTCAACGGCGCGAATGACAATGCGACCGGCTGCGGCATTCTGCTGGAGATCGCACGGGCGTTTGGGGCTTCGGCTTCGAGGCCGCGGCGTTCCATCATCTTTGCCGCCGTTACTGCTGAGGAGCAGGGGCTGCTGGGGTCGGAGTATCTCGGGAAGCATCCGCCGATTCCTGTCGGCAGGATTTCGCTGGATCTGAATTACGACGACGTGAAGCCGGTCGGAGCGCCGGAGGAAGTGGAAGTCGCGGGAGCGGAGCGGACCAGCTTTTATCCGATCGTCGAGGCCACGGCCAAGGAGTTTCGGCTGGCCATTCGTGCGGATGCGCTGCCTGAGGCCGGGCATTTCTATCGTTCCGATCATTTCAGCATGGCCCGGGTCGGCGTTCCCGCGTTTTCGATCAATGAAGGTGTGAAGTTCAAGGGACATCCGGAGTCGTGGGGGATGGAGCAGGAAAAGGCATACATCGAGAAGCACTATCATCAACCCAGCGACGAATACCGTCCGGAAATGGACTTCGTCGGCGATGCAGCGATGGCGCGCTTTGGATTTGCCTTGGGGTGGGAGGCCGCGAGTCTGCCCAATTTGATCGGATGGCAGCACGGAGATGAATTCGAGGTGGCGCGGGTAAAAAGTCAGCAATGATTGACGACCGAGCGATGCGATCATTGCTATCTCGTCTCCGCGACTCAGCCGGGGATTGGTCGTCTGCGGTTGTGGACCTGAGGTTGCTTGTAGCGCTCCGCCTGAGCACGTGCGGTTGGTCCTATTGGGCTTGCCATTTGATCGAGCCGAGGCGTTATACGCTGCGGAGTCGTTTTGCCGCTGTGGTTACGTGGCTCACAAATCCCGACTTGCCGCTGGTGTAGGCCATGCGATCGTTGGGATGCGTCTCGGCGAGCCGCCGCTTCAAGCGCTCGTATTCGCTGGCGACCCCGAGATGCTGGATGAGGTGGTCGCGGAACAGTAATGCGTCCCAATGCGAGGCAAATTCCGCTGAGTCGGTGACCATGTGAATATGATGGGTGCGTGCACCGCTAACTGAATCCCGTTTGATAAACCAGGCATAGAAAGGGCGGAACATCATCGCCCGATGTGGCTCGCCAGAAATAGTCATACCCTTGCGCTTCTAATATGGCTACGACTTTGGCCTTTGTCTCGTCCAGGTCGGTCACCTCGACGAGCATGTCGATGATGGGCTTGGCCACGAGGCCAGGAACCGACGTACTCCCATAATGCTCGATGCGCCGGATCAATTCAGCCGGCAGGCATTTCAGGAGGTGCTCTTTTTCGTGCCGAAACATCTCAGGCCAGCCGGAATTGTACCCTGAGATTACGACATCCTCGCGGAGAATTCGTCGAATCTTTTCCTCCAGTGTTTCGGCCATTCTGGACCTCGGGATTTCTAATCTTCGCGCAACGCCTGCATCGGCTGAATGGATACCGCCTTCCGCGCAGGAAAAAGAGCGGCCAGCAATCCGATCAGCGGCAGCAGCAGCAGCACCGACACATAAGTCCACGGATCGAGCGGATGCACCTGGTAGAGGAAGCTTCGCACTAGCCGCTCGGCAGGGACGGCTAGCAACAGTCCAGCGGCGAGTCCGAGACCGATGAGCATCGCCCCTTGCCTCAGGACTATTTGCACTACACTCTGCCGGGATGCACCGAGTGCCATGCGGACGCCAATTTCCCGACGCCGGTACGCCACTAACTGGGATAGCACTCCGTACAGTCCCGCAATCACCATCGTGACTGCCAGTCCCGCAAACGAACCGACAAGATACAGGCCCAGCCGTTGGCTGAACGTGTTCTGATCGACGGCCTGCTGCATGCTTTGAAAATTATCGAGCGCGAACCCTGGTGCCATCCGGTGAAATACGGAACGTATTTCATCGGCCACGGGAATGTCGCCGCGCGTTTTCACGACAAAATTGACCATCGTCGCCAGAAGTCCCTGGTAGAACAACGAGCTGGTTGGGATCTGTTGTTGCGGCAGGAGAATAAAGGGTTGAACTTTGCCGCCGACGCTCCGGTCGACCTGATCGGCGAGTACGCCCACGATGGTATACGGTTGGATCATGCCGGTATCTTTGCCGCCAAGGCTGATCTCGTGCTCCAGCGGATTCTTGCCCGCAAAATATTTATTCGCCAGAGCCTGATTGATCACCACAACGAACGGCGCCGAGGCCACGTCGTCGTCGCGGATCATGCGTCCTCGAAGGATGGGCGTTCCCAGGGTCCTCGCATAGTCGCCGCTCACGGCGGAGACTCTGGCCTGTGCGGGATTTGCCGGATCTTTTGCTTGCCCGACGATCTCGAAACTCGATGCCAAGTCCACTCCCGAAAGCGGCGGCGCGGTGGTCAGCGCCGCGCTTTCCACGTCCGGGATCTGACTCATTCGATCGAGGATGGGTTGATAGGTCAAAACAGCGATCGACGGTGGCGCCTTCCGCGTGTCTTCGGAAACCGACAGTCTCGAGAAACCTGCCGAATTGGCGGCCATTGCCGTGAAGGTCGTGATGTTCCTGGTTTCAAAGCCCAGCTGCGATTTTTCGAGATTCCAGAGAGTATGGAACAGCAGCCCTGTGCCAACCAGCAACAGCGTAGACAGTGCGACCTCGACTGCGACCAGTCCGCCGGTCAGGTTTCCGCCAACCGAGCGTGAGCCGACCCCACGAGATGCGGTCTGCAATGCCGCCTGCGGGTTGGCGCGAGAAACCAGCATCGCCGGCAGCAGCGATGAGAGCAGCGTGGTCACGATTGCGATCACAGCCAAAATCAACACCATCGTCCAATGAATGGCAATCGAATCGACGCGCGGAATCGCGTCTTCGGGAAGTTTGTGAATGCCAATCATCGCCCACTGAGCGAAAAGCAAACCGATTCCGCAGCCGAGCAGGCTGAGCATCAGCCCTTCGGAGAGCATTTGGCGCACGAGCTGCGTCCGTCGTGCGCCGAGAGCAGTCCGCACCGCGAACTCCTGCCGGCGGACGAGACAACGGGCAATGAGCAGATTCGAAACATTTGCGCAGGCGATGAGCAGAACCAGGCCCAGCGCGCAGAGGAGCGCATAGAGAACGGGGCGCACAGGACCGATGAGGAGTTCCTGATACGAACTAGCGCGAAACGTGATCGCCGATTGGTCTTTTTCTCTCGGAATATGCGATGCGATGGCGTCCAATTCATGCTGTGCCTGCGCCACGCTAACGCCCCGCCGCAGCTCTGCCACAATGTTGAAAAAATGATAGCCGCGCTCTTTCAACATTTCGGCAGTGGGCTGCAACGGAATCCACACGCCTTTCTGTAAATCCGTGCCAAGTTCCTCTGGAAACCGGAAAGTTTGCGGCATCACGCCGATCACGGTGCGGCTCTGGTCGCCAATTTTAACGACCTGGCCCAGAATGCCGGGATCGGCATGAAAACTCTGCCGCCATAATCCTTCGGAGAGCAGCACGGCCTGCGGGCCTCCACTTTCCCCCTCAGCTTTGACAAACGTGCGGCCCAACAGAGGTTGTGCCCCCAGCAGGTGAAACAGATTGGTCGTAACGTACGGCGAGGCGATGCTTTGCGACGCATCCTTTGTTTCGAGAACACTGACGTCTTCCGTGTATCCGGCCACATCCTCGAGCAGAGTCGACTGCGAGTGGATATCGCGATAATCCAGCCACGAGGTGTTGCCAAATCCCGGCTTGGTTGCGTCCGGGCCAATGTAGACGAGGCGCTCGGAATGTGCGTAGGGCAGCTGATGCAGAAGGACGCTCTCGATCACCGTAAAGATGGCTGCGTTTGCGCCGACTCCCAATGCCAATGTAAGGATGGCAAGCGTTACCGTCCCGGGAGTTTTGCGCATCAGCCGTGTCGCGTATTTCAAGTCGCGGAGCGGACTGGGCATGGAGTCCTCCAGATGGAACGTCACCCACCAATAAGCACTTTCTTCACCAACAACCGATTAGAACTAAGACACGAATTTTCAATGGTTTCGCTGTGTTCAATGGAAACGGCCGCCCTGTTTATGACCGGAATTGGAAACGCCTATCCGAAACTGGACAGTGAAAATTATCGGGTCATAATCCGATTCATTGATGCGTTCATGAAGGCGACCCTAAGGCGGCAACGTTTTCTGTCTCCGGACGGATAACCAAACAGATGCGATTTCACAAGCGTGCCGCTATTCCTTGAGCAAGGCAGCGATGACGCCCGATTCTTCTGAAGCGATATCAAGGCTCAGGCGGTCAGCCTGAAGGAAAACATCAAAATGGGCTCTCCGGGATCGCTGGATGTTTGGGTCGATGGCAAGCGGATCTTTTCCAAAACCGAAGAAGGGAGGATGCCCCGAGCGGGAGAGATTATTGGGCTGATCCAGGCTCAAGAAACAACGTCCGATCTCAACCCACATGACTCAGCTCTCTCAGATTCTAGTGTTTTTTGGCAACCGAATACAGGACCGCATAACGGGCGTGAAATCGTCCAAGCCCGTTTCCCATTACTAACTGCCACGGCACTTGCGTCGAGAGCTAACCCGCGCGGGAGATTCTAGGCCCGTTTGCTTGGAGTGATTGAAAATCCAGCACGGAACGCTATGTTGAGAGTGCTTATCATTCGCTTTATCGCCGGCTCCAATCGGCGTCCCACCTTGGCAGCTGCTTCGACATGGGCTGGGTGTACGTAAACCGTCACAGCGTCGCGCACAACTTCCGCAGCCGCATCGATGTCATCGATCTTGTACTCCTTCTTGCGGACGCCATCCGCGAGGATCATCGCGACTAGCCTTGTTATTCTGACGGCATAATCGTGAATGAGGCCTGGACGTTCGTCGACCACGCGTCGATAGAGCTGATACACCTCGGGATCGTTCGAAAAGCGTTCAAGCTTGCGCTTGTACAGCGCCAACACAAAGCCTTCCAGCCGTCCGGACGCGCAGCCTTCAGAATCGACGAAGGTGCGAGCGAGTTCTTCCTCGTCACGCATAGCTTCGCCGACTATCGCGTCGAAGACTTCCGCCTTGGAACGGAAATGGCGATAGATTGTGGTATGAGAAGTTCCGAGTGCGCGAGCAATGTCGACTACGTTGGTCTTCGCTTCACCGAAACGTCGCACCTGATCGCGTGCAACATCAAGAATCTTTTCTGAAGTCAGTGTTTCATCCACGGCTTTATGATCGTCATCCTTTCGCTGGATATCCCCTAGGTGATTATAGCGAACAAAATACATTTTTTGAAACCTGAACACAACTTGAGCAATCTCATAAGATGACACGGGAGGAAATGGCCATGAATGGGATTGGCAATGGGCAGCAGGTGGCGTTCGTTACAGGCGGGTCAGGATTCGTGGGCGGGCGACTTATTCAGACACTTGTTGCCCAAGGCTGGCAAGTCCGTGCTCTCGTGCGCGGGCAGAAAACAGCGGCGCGCGTAGCTAGTCTAGGAGCAGTTCCAGTCCTTGGAGAACTTACGGATCAATCCGCTCTGTCCAAAGCAATGGCTGGCAGCCAGGTGGTCTTCCACGTGGCAGCCCTTTTCAGAATGTGGGCTAAACAGGAAGAGTTCAACGCCATCAACGTAGAGGGCACACGCACACTAGTGGAGGCCGCGGTCGACACACCGTCGGTGAGCAAGGTCATCATGGTCAGCGCCGCCGCCGTAGTTCAGGGCGATCCTGAGCCGCTGGTGAACATCGACGAACGCGTCCCCGTTCAGCAACGAAGCTTCGCGCCCTACAGTGCTTCGAAAGCTGCAGCCGAAAAAATCCTCCTCGCGGCGAACGGGCGTCGCGACGGATTCCAAACCGTTGCACTCCGTCCTCCGATGATCTGGGGCACGGGCATGCCGACGCTCGATCAGATGGTGGAAGTGGTTAAAGCGGGCAAGTGGCAGTGGCCGGATGGAGGAACTCAGGCCATGTCGACCTGTCACATCGACAATCTTGTCGACGCGCTTTTGCTGTCGGTGGATCACGGCCAAGGCGCCTACTTCGTGGCCGATGCTGAAAAAGGAACTCTCAAGAGCGTGATCAGCGATCTGCTTGCGACACGCGGCGTCAAGCCGGGAAACAAGTCTGTCTCCTTCAGCGTGGCTTGGAGGCTCGCCGGAGTAATGGGCTTCTTTTGGAAACATTTCAACCTTAAAGGTGAACCGCCTATCACGCGACAGATGCTCTGCCTGATCGGGAAGCCCTTCACTCTCAATATCGGTAAGGCGCAACGCGAGCTTGGGTATGCTCCCCGTGTGAGCTGGAGACAAGGCATCGTCGAGATGCAATCTTCTAGGTAAGGTTTAGGAGGCGTGAGCCCAGTAGAAGTGCCAATGCGGCACTGTTAGCACTCTGTGTCAGTCCGCGCCAGCATTTCGGTACCGGGAAGTCGGCTTTGTGTCAGCTTTCCGGAAGCGCCATTTCGGTATATCTGTCACATGGATGTTATCGATCCTAACCCGGCCAGATCTCCTAGAGGCTGACTTATGGCCCATGTGGTTGTGCGCAGCTCACCTTCCGGGTAGCCGAAAACAAGGAAGCTGTGTTGTGGTGAATTCGAGTCGCTGCCATGGCGCAAACGTCACGATGCGAACGTTAACAAAACCGGCCTCCAAAGACGGACAGGCGGCTATCGGCGGTTTACTCACCAGTGCCAGCAACGACCCTAGGGCGAAGCCGCCGGAACGGCTTCAGGATGTCGGCAAGGGTGATTGCTCGGGTTGCAGTTGCGGCTTTCGCCTCAGGACCAACGCGGAGATCAGCGTGATGACGAGCCCAATCGGAAAGGGATCAATGAACGTGAACACTGCGTTGAAAAATGGGTTTTTGTACAGCTCTTTGTATTTTCGGACCTGCTGAAGTTTCGCCTGGACAGCTGCCGGGCTCGCGCCCGAGGCGGTTAGCTTCTGAACCAGATGAGCGCCGTATGCGTCCCAGAAACCAGGCAGGAAGTTGTAGTAGATCACTTCCCAGGTTACGACATAGATGATGCAGGATATCAACGTAATGGAGAGGCCGACGGCAACGGCTTTTAAAAAGGTAATCTGGCCGTTGCCGATGTTGTCGCGGTAGGTTCGGATGCCGAAAAACACCATCAAGAACGAGAGCACGATGGAGGTGTTGCCGATGATCGCGCCGCGGTCGAAGCCAATCCTGCCGCCGAAGGTCACCAGCGCTATCATCATCAGCGAAGAGATAGCGCCGGAAATCAGCCCGAAGATGACGATGATCTTTCTCATATCCTCGTAATGTCTTCTATCCGGTCTGGACCGTGTCCACGCATGATGCCGGCCCCATGCTCATACGGACTCAGCGACCAGCCATGTCAGCTGGCGACTTGGATGCCACCGGGATCACTACGATAAGGTTATCGCCTGCTCCGGGGTGAGTCATCCCAAGATAGTCGAGCTTGTCGAGCTCCGGTTGGGCGTCGAACCCGATGTCTTTCGTTGTCATGTTCGGCGCATAAAACATCAAGTGCGGAGGAAAAATGCCTGTGCCGTGCTCAGGGATGGCGCTCAGGCGGTTCTGGCTCGACATCATGTAGAGGAATCCCGGTTTGCTGGGATACTGGTAACGGCCTTCCTTATATCCGCTGGCGACGTCTGCCTTGATTTCGGCCTCGGACTTGCCGTTTGTGCGCAGTTCTTCACCGTGCAGGTAGACAGGCAAGAGAGTGCGGCTGCCTTCGGCGTCGAAGCACCCCGGCTCAATGGTTGTTTCTGCGGCCTTTACGAAATGCCGGCCGACAAAGCAGCTGAAGCCGTTGGTGCCTTCGCGCGCTTTCTCGTAGCCTTTGGGGCCGAGAACATAAGCTGTGGCTTTACTGGATACTTCGGCCGGGGCGGCGCTTTCAGCCAGTGTGATCTGCTGGTCACGCGGCATGGAGGCGTCGTAGACCCGGGGAAGTTCCTGGGCGGTTGCGGGAATGAGCGCAGTGCTTGAAAACAAGCCGATCGACAGGGTCCCCACAACAAAGACATTCATCGGGCAATTCAGAGACTTCATGTTCGCTCCTTTTTCAAAAAGTTCATGTTTTCATTAACTTCATGTTCGCTCGTATTGAGCGGCTTAACATACCGCATGAGGCGGGGTCGGTGTCGTCATACTTTTGGTTGATTTTGGCGGGCGGAGAGAAAAATCATTCGTTTGGGGGAGTGGGTATTGGCGCGAACCGCGCTTGTGCACGAGTAAATCAGGGGAGAAGGCCGAATTCCTTGCCGAGTTGCACCGCTTGCGTTCTTCGTCTCGCCCCGAGTTTGTCGAAAACACGGCTGGAATGGGTCTTCACCGTGCTCTCGCTCACAAAAAG
>Ga0123355_10011369_pt1 | contig 13717 bp, 9 predicted proteins | sample TergutEmb28metaG_3_FD_89872 | JGI IMG/M metagenome (GOLD analysis project Ga0123355, IMG submission 89872) | Embiratermes neotenicus P1 segment gut microbial communities from Petit-Saut dam, French Guiana - Emb289 P1 | ecosystem: Host-associated > Arthropoda: Insects > Digestive system > Gut ...
AAGTTCACTGCCCACCTTCCAGCTGAAAGCTTGTCATGCGAGACTACATTCAAGGACGAAGGGGGTGAGAGTGTTAGCCGACAGGTACAGTGCGTGGACCCGCAAGAAAACCACACTTTTCTCGGGCTATTATCTCCGTAAATGTTCCACTTTGGACTTAGGTGTTTTGGGTTATATCGGTATAGTTTAGCATAAGGAACACCCTCCCGAAGTCTGGCACATTCCTCCTGGGACACCCTGTATATACCTTATCATTTTACATTAAACTTTCACTGACATGTTTAGGTTCTGATTGAGCCATCATCAGGGAGATAAAGTTCAAGGGATTATGGCTTAATAAGAGCTGAAGCATGTTAGAGAAAGTTTAATGCAAAATTATATATATATTGCCTAAGAAGTGTACTTTGGAGGCATCTAATAAATAGTGAAGTAATGCATGGAAGATGAAAAATTTTAAGACCACCATAAAAATTTTACCAAACACACTGCATTTTTGAAGGTAACTGATATACATTTGATTTTCTTGGTTAGTAATTTGCAATTCTGTAACAAGTCTAAATCACAAAGGTCTCTTAGGACATATGTTATCCCTCTGTAACTCTTTATAGCCTCAGCCTACACGACGTCATGAAGATGAAAAACTTTGAAGAACATGTCAGGTAATAGTACTGTAACAATAAATAACATAATTTATCATAGGCACGTTTCCTGCACAGCAGATTCTGATGATTGACTGTCATGATTCGCTTCTTCATTTAGTATTTTCTTTACTACTGTTTAGCAGGGTTCTGGTACCAGAACACTGTTTGTGAAAAATGCTAGCAGGAGAATCTTTCTGTTGCACATCTGATGCCTTAGACCCATTTTATTATACAGGGTAATTCATAAGTCCCTCCAGAACTTCCGAACTTGGCTGCGCAACAACCAAGATAGACACAGAAGAAAGGAGCATATCAATAGGTAGAGAATCTCTCCAAGTTTTTTTTTGTGTACTAGGCACCATGTTGTACTTGCAGATTTCACCGCTAGGAGGCAGTTGTGACGAAACATGGAATAGACAGGGAATAAGAAAGTGTTCAGTGTCTTGGAATTTGCCAAAACTGAGTCAGTTGTGAAGGTGCAACAGAGGTTTCGGACCACGTACCACACAGAACCACCTACAGACAAAACAATTCATGAGTGGCTGCCTCTGCGCTGTGAAACGAACAGGCTGGCCAGGGCCATCGGCCGAGTCTGTCAAGCGTGTGCGAGAAACATTTGTCAGGAGCCTTCAGAAGTCAACACATCGCGCAAGCTGGGGATTGCAGACACCTCAGTCATTCTGCGCATTTTTTTCTTATGGGGTTACATCAAGGATCATGTGTACGTGCCCCTGTGCCACATGATTTACCACAGCTGCGACAAAGGATCGTGGAGGCAGTCACTGCTATCGACTGCCAGATGTTGCAACATGTGTGGCAGGAACTTGATTACAGGATTGACATATGCTGTGTCACCAAGGGTGGACATATCGAACACCTGTAAGGCGGGACAGAAACTTGGAGTCTCTCCCCCTCTGTTGACATGCTCCTCTTTGGCCTGACCATCCCGGCCACTACCGCAGAGGTCAGAAATCCCGGAGGGACTTATGGATTACCCTGTATAAGACTGCTACATTACAAAATACTTAATATGTTTGTTTTAATTGTAATATTCATATTTTGTTTTTCAGCTTGAGGAGCATGGCAGTGCATATCATGAGTGTAGCATTGTATTCTTCACGCCTGGTCAATACAAAGTTGATATTCACTGCTCTTCCCAGGAAAATTATCACACAGGAGACAAAGACCAGACCTTGAATGACGTAGGTCATACCTGGAAATTTACTCCACCTGTTACCATAACTGTTGTTGATGAATGATATTGTTCAAATAATTATTTGTAATGAATGTCAGCTGAACAGCCCTGCCATGAAAGGAGCATGATAAGGTGATGGAAGTGACAACCTGTGTAAGAAAACTAAAATAAATTACCATATGATTCAAGAGATCTGTTATTAACTCACTGGTGTACTAACTTCAGTTTACTTAATTACTTACTCCATGCAGCAGAGTCATTCTTGAGCAGCTAACCAATTCTCAGCTAGTCACGAAATTCTCCGCATTTTATGGAACTTGAAGATTCATTACTGCATTTACAAGTGCACACCACCTGTCCCTATCCTAAGCCAGATCAATCCAGTCCATGCCTGTTACAGCTATTGCAAAACAGCAACCTTTCATGGTTTTGAAGGTCTTCCTGGAAAACTTCTTCCTGTACTCAAATGTTTTGTCATCTGGGAAGTGAGGAAACTCATTTGCTGTCTACATGCTGTTGTCAGTTTTTTCTGTAGTATTGCATCCGCACTGTTACTGAGGAAGTTTGCAATTCTGCCACCTGATGAAAAAAACAGCATGACTGTGCACATAGAAGGGTCTTAGCTATCCATATTTTTTCATTTACAGTGAATCCTGTTAAGAAAGGATTTAGACCAGGTGTTTTACATCTTTAGTCACTTAAAGGTTCCCAGTATCATTTTCACTGTGCCACTGGCCTTTGTTAATGCACCTGCCACAAGTTTGACTAAGGGCACCAGATATGTGCGGACTATACAGGATTGATATTACTTTTTGATTTATTCACAGAAGTTTTCAAATTTTGTAGTAGTGGACTGAAAGGTAGAGGCTTATAAGACATGACGTCAACATCTGCATGGTAAATTATGATGAAATTAATTCAAGGCCAGGCTATTATAGTGGTTTGGTCATGTGACACACACGAAGGATACACAATGAAACTTCTTGTGGAGCTGTTTTAAATGAGGCCACATGACAGAAGGTTAATACCACTGCAACTGAACTGTGTGGGAAGAAGGTTGTAATAGTATCTGTTGCAGTGACCTCACTCCAATTATGGACAAGGGTCCAGGCAGCTGTCAGGCTCTGCAAAATCAGAAAAAGGACTATTTTCATAGAGGTGCAGTTCTGAAAGTATAGTTTATAGTACGTATGATGAATATTAATCCCTTCTGGGGAATTTAAAAAGTTTTTTAACCTTTGTTATCCAGGAATAGAGGGGTTTTATGTCCCTTGGTACTGTGGGGCTGGCAGCCAGAGTTTAGCTTGGGTGCATCACTACTGGTATTTAGAAAAAGCAATGCTCAGCCAACTGGACTGCACATGTACCCACTGTTAATCTGATTAGCATTTAATAATATGCGCTGAAGGTAGTCCGAGAGATGGTATTTTGTCTTAGAAGGTAATGTACGTATCGAAGTTTGTTTCTGAACCAGTGAGCAGCAGTATGACTGATACTGCAGTACCTATTTAAATTTACACCAAATTAACACTTTCTGACACTATTTCTAAACCTCACAACAAAATTGTTGTAAAATATAATTTAGAACTAAATTTTACATCCTTCCTTACAAGTGCAAAGCCACTCACAAAGAATTACTGACTCAAACAGTATAAAGCAATTTTATCTTGAATGATCAAAATGTGATTTAATCCTTTTCCTGCCTTTCTAAAGGGCTTGAAACAGGATTGTGAATGTACTTGAATTGTAACTACCCATGCTTTCAGCAAGTTCTTATCAAAATGACAAATGGCAACAATTTACTTCCACTTCAATCTTGTGTTACCTACACCTGCTTGAGAATTTCTGCAGAGTACAGGCAATATCTCTTTCACTAATGTGACGTGATTAGTGACCTTTTTTTGTATTCACTTTGATGTTTCTACTGCATATATTTATAAAACATATGTCCAGTGGTGGACACAATTATCTTTTCAGTCTGTAATCGAGTTTCACATCCTTTTTATACCGCCTAATGATTACTTATTTGTGACAAGAATGTTAAGTTCAGTGGTAGTGTCATACTACTTATATTGATCATCAATTCTCACTGAAAGTACTTGTATGTACATTAAGACGAAAATGTCTTCCTAGGTAATTAAAATTTAAAAAAAATGGGCATAGGTTTTAGACTGTTCAAACTATGTACCAAAGAAGTGAATCACAAGCTCATTCGATGTATCACTTTGTTTTCTCAAATTTTATTACAGTTCATCCTTACATTTTGATCACAAACACAGACATAACACACAGTCATGACAAGTACATGTTTATAAATACTAATTCAATTATAAGATTTAGAATTTTGAGAGCAATACAAAATACAGTTTTGAGTATTCATGAAGTTTTATAGGATTTTTTAAAAAAATAAATGTAAATAAAGACACATTCACAAAACATGATAAAACTGGAATGCGTTTCCTATGCTAGAAAAAAATTGACCGCTCCCAGGCAACATAATTTTTAATGATATAACATTCTACCAATTTCATCGGCATACACTGGGTACAAATTTTTGTCCAACGTTAATCCTATAAACCCTGTAATTATTTATTGATTGGTTATGTCCTCAATTTTATGAAACAACGCTTTTACACTTATTTATGCTACACAGAGCAAATAAAAATATATGCTATGCAATATATTACTTTCCCTTCCTTTAAATATAAACATTTCAAACTAAAATGTATAAATGACCATCATGTAAACTACACAATATAGAGATGCAGCTTTTGAAATTATCCAAGTCTATGCAAAATCATTTATTAAGTTCACAGTGCCATTCTAATGAAAGCTTCGGTTAAGCCTGTAACAAATGCACAAGAATTTACTAATAAAACAAGAAAAACTACCAACTGAACCCTACAATCTCTCTACCTCATATTACAGAACTTCATCCTAAAAGAAGCCAAATACAAGTAGTAATTTCCTTTGTTCATTAAGTGTTTTTCTTGAGGCACAGTAGGTATAGTTTCTAAGAAGGGTAAAAAAGAACCTTCCTGTACTTTTTCAAGATTTCATGTTCACAGCATTATGCCAACTTCTAATGTAGTTAACTGTACTGAAAAATACCCAATTTCATGGTTTGGTGTTGTTTATGGAAAGAGGTGATTGTTAACAGATCAGCAACAATTGCTGCTCCAGGAGGGTAGCAGGACTGCATATTACAGCGTGCCATTGTTTGCATGTGGTCCAGAATTGTCATGTATATAGCCTAATTATTCCTGAATAAAACATAAATACCTATGCTAGTAAGCTAACAGTATCAAATACTGTGTTACATTCAGAAAATCTCAGTACCACCAAAACATGATTACTACCCTGCTTATGACTGCACTTATGGACTCTCCACACCACAACTTAAAAACAAACTGCAGTGTTCAGCTGTGGTGTCATAACAGTGCAAAATGTCTTCATACAGATCTCACTTTGGTCACGAATATACACACCAAATATCATACTCAGTACAGCAAAACACAGACCTCAATGATACTGACAACAACAGTGTTCTCAGGGAATGAAAACCATATTAAATGACTACCTTTGCTCAGCACAGTCTTCATATTAAGAGCATGAGACATGATATACATAAAATTGCTCACAGGAAGGATTACTGAAGGGGGGTCAGGGAAGAAGAAAATAATACTACATATATTTGAGTTACCAGACAATGATGTAAGATTCTATAGTGTATCCTGTACATTACTTAATGGGAGGATACAGTCATGACATATTAATGAGAGCACTTGATAAAATTACTTAACAATTTTACCTACATACATGACCTACTTACACATGAGGTGGTAATGAAGATGAATACTGCGCCAGCTGTCACAAACCTCTGCAGCAGAGCAAATGTAAGCAAAGGATACTAGGAAATACGATACTAAGACATATGAAACGGGGTACAAATTGTACCAAGTGTGAAGTTGTATGATTTGCTATATTATTTATGTTTTCCTCAAATAACGTAACGAACCTAAAGGTTACTTGGAGCCTTTAAGTGATGGGTAGGGCACAATTATGATGGTGAATTTCGAGTGGCTAATACAGTATCAATTATCGCTGTGGTGAAATGTACCATGGGAAAGCTCTGCTGCTATATACTGTGGTAGTTAGTGGGGAGCTGACTACTCATAAGGGGGGAATGCGATGTGCTAGGAACACTGATGTCAGCAGGCAAGTTCATTGGTCGAATGTCCAGAAAGGCTTCGGTACGTCCCCGTCTCTGAGACATCATCCCTGAAACAGGAAATAGGTATTACAATCGTAACAGATAAAACAAACTACGCTGGCAATAAACATTGCTCCCACAGTAAGCACATTATCACTCATTGAAGCAACATGATTTCTGTTTGCATATTAGATGTAAATAAAATTCATGTCACCAAGGAAGAAGCATTCATAAAATTCTGCAGCTGGAACTACTGTTCAGCACTGAACACATAAGCTACAGCCATTAATGGATAACTACATACTCTTCAGAAAATGAAAAAAATTAATAAAACAGAACGTTCCCTTAATTATGTTGCAGTTACCAAAGTTTATGTCTTCAATTCTCCTATACCCATATCCCTACACAAGTCAAGTATAGATAGGTCTCATTTTATGCCAGGGTTACGTTCCTGAAAAACGTCGTGCAAATCTAACACAAAATTCCCATTTACAAAGTGTGCTTCTTGGGGGTTACGGGATCGACCTCACCCTATATAGTGCATGACTATACCACTAGTGGACATATGGACCTGTTGAGTGTGTGTGTGTATGTATATATATATATATATATATATATACTGTATATACAGTACATATATATTTCTATACAATATCTTTATTTATTTCTATTGAAATAAAAATGTAAGACAATGATATCCATAATTCATGGTATGGTTCATTCTGACAGGACCGTGGTAGTCTTGCAACACAAACACTTCAGTTCCTGACATGGCACTTTCTGTAATTCTATCATCACTATCACAAATTGTAATATGATTGTAAAATGAGCAAATCTAACATTATGGCATATGCCAACAATTCATTCATCTTTTTCAAGTCGGCTTATTACATCTTATTTCTCTTCAATACCGATTGTCTTTTGTCGAATTTTCATTTGGATTGCACTAGGTGATGTAGATATATGTTTCTCACTCATTTTGGTAAGAAAAGCCAATACTGCATCAGCCATGTGATTATATCACCAATGTAATGAAACCATACACATGACTGATGGCATGACAATGATGTCACTTTTTGCTATCCTCCAACACAAGACAAGTGCAGCCAGGGATCATTTATGCCAAATTGCATTAAACCAAAAATTACCGCATATCGCCTGTGCCAAATCGTATTAAACCAAAATTAACACATAAATTCAAAAAGTGGTGTAAATTTTCAAGTCGCATTAAAGTGAAATCGTGTAAAATGAGACCTGCCTGTATATTAAGGGCTTCAGTACCAACACTTTCCAACACAGAACATAAAGAATCATTCCATGGAAATTCTAGATACCTCAGCTTATCAGCAATTTACATACATGACTGCATAAAAGCCTTCCACAGGGATTGGAAAGTGCACATTTTTCCTAAAATAAAATTTATCCCAGTGAACTAATAAATGTGAAGAATCTACAATGCTCTAAAACACTAGCGTAACACATGAGAATTGAAGTTTTCATGGCCTGGAAATGTCCATTATTAGGATTCAGACTGTAGTCTAAAAAAATTACAACACGTATCATGATCAACTTGCATACTTAAAAAAACGTTTGTCCACTGCAGAAGAATGTGTGAAACTGTGGATGTACCACACAGATGTGGAATAATTAAAAATCTTGTTACAAAAATTGCCTCAATGCAAGTGATTCCAATAACAATGTTACTTTCATACACCTATAGTGTAACAGAGAATTATATAACCCAACAAATATCACTGCAACAAGATACACAAATCAGTAAACACCAATATGATCAAACACAAAAAGGAGAATGACATGGGATCCTGATGGGTGTCAACATTGCCAATATACTTCTACAGTCTACTCCCATTACACATAATATCACATCATAACAGAGGGCATCCCCAATGCCAGAGTGCTGGTAAGAGAAACAGAAAATTATATTCAGGACCACAACAAAAACTTCTGTGTGTGATGTAATACACTACTACAAGGATAATTGTTATTATTCAGGATGGGCAAGGAGACCACACAGCAATTATGGTAAAATCACTATCATTCACAAAAGCAAATGTCAACAATCACTGCACATAAATTAGACTGTGTAAAAAAATCATAAAAAAGCAACACTGTTTCAGTTAATGGGCAGCAATAATAATCTAAACAACAATATATTTCTACTAAACACAAAGTGACATCTTGTGTCATTTTAGTTACAACTGTGGATCATTTTCACTGCCACCTTAGAGAAGAAATATGATTATACCAGCTACAAGGTACACATTCTTTGCCAAAACATAATATTCCATAATAGGAATATGCATAATAGATATGCAAATTAAACCGTTACTACCCACTGCTCAAACATATTCAGAATTTTTGTACCTAAAACTTTGAAAAATAAAGTACACTACACACACACACACACACACACACACACACACCAAAAAAAAAGTCTGTCACGAAACTTGGCACATGGAAGATGAAGTGTAGGGCATGATAATCTCAGCACCTAGTCACTGCTGAAGTAAACTGGCAAAAAGGCAATGTTCACTGAAAAGGTGAAGCCACCCTACAGCAAACCATGAAAACCAGATGGGTAGAACAGGTATAGCTGTATCTCTAACCTCTGTGCTATTTGGGGGTGGGTGGTCAATGCCATGCCCTGGCCACTTATCCCCCAGGAAAAAGACCTCATACCGATTGCACAAGTGGCTGGAAGGGCCCCAAGGCCAGTCTGAATGGGTGCAGAAACTCTTGCCCCAGTTGGGATTCCATCCCCAGACTGTCCAGCTTGCAGTGAGTCACTATACGGACTGCGCTATCCCGGTCCACGCTCAATGAATCAAACAGCGGACATTACGATCTCATATATGTGAGTATTAAATGCAATGCAGCCAACAATGCTTAGTAACAGGCCAAAACTTCATCTCTTCTACATGCCATTATTCTCTTGTGGTATGTTCCACTGCTTTGATAGGGTTTGTATTCTTATCTGTTCTAGTACATCCATACACATGAATTGTTTATACTTCATGTTTATATCTGCATACTAGTTTCGCCATGAATCAGAAGACAATTTTAAATACAGAACACTAGCAACAGCAGGCAACATGGTTCAAGATGTATGAAACAAAATTCAGCTACTTATGTTTTAAATTAAGTACCACTTTACACAATCTAAATAACCAAGGTTCAGTTTTAGTAACACATTGAGGACTACTGTCATCTGGGATGTGAAGGTGTGTACTGTGGTGAACACCTGCCAATATTTTGGAGATATTGTTGCCTGTCTTCACAGCATAATATTCTTAAGGGGTAACAAGTACCTGCAAAATGCTGGTAAACTTACACCCACTACATACCATCACAACCAGATAGATGTAATCTCCAGTTAGTGCTGTAAGAACCTTAATCTCACAGTAACACCATTGCTTGTTAGATGACACTACTATATGTTACAGTTAATACAATAATTTAAAATGAGGGACAAATTCTGGAACATTTTAATAGGTCTGCTGATACTACATGACTTGCCCTACACAAATGAATGCATCTCTGAAGTCACAATCACCAATATTCTAGCAACAGAGGTCACAGTGCTATTTTAGGAGAGTCACGAGCTGTAATAGAAAAATAACTGTGTAGCAGGAGTATTGGTGAGAAGGTTCAACAAAAAAAAAAATTCATGGCTCTTGCTGCCATCTCCCTGGTCCCTACCTTCCCGGCAGCCGTGAATGAGTTGAACGCATCCCCAAGTTGGCTGTCTCCGACCCTCCCTTCCCCTTGCTGATGCTTACTCTATTTAATGAGGTTTCCCCACTTGTAGTATTATCCTGAATCTGCAGCCGTTGCAGATGTTTCTTGTGGTTGGCCACTTTGGCTTTGTTCATGGGAGAACCTGAGAGGAGTAAACACAATTGGATGAGAAAAAAAATCCCACTCACTGTTACATGACTAAGACCCAACACCGGGCACAAATATACAGCATGCTTCAACACCACAAAACAAGGTGCAGAAACAATTCCAGCCATATACAATAAAAGTGTATGTACTATGGGTCAGTGACAGAGATCACGAACTGTCTCTTAAATACTGCTGAATATTTCTATTGTCGACTTCAGTAAAATATGTGCTAAAGAATCTTACTAGGCAAGCATAAGTTATATTCTTTACAGCATGTATTCCACACAGCAGGGCTCTCAAACATTTTTTGCTGGCATACTACTAAATGAAATTTAACATTTTAAACATACCATGGACATTTCTTTTTTACGTAGCTAAAAAGCTGAAAGTGTGAAGACTGGCTGACAGTAGCAATCAGTTATATAATACTGGAAGAATGCTGCATATTAGGGAACATGCGTGGCTTAGGTTTATTTATTAAAACTCTTTATATCATTTTTCATATCTGATGTTTTGTTAAGGTCATGTACCAGTAAACAATGGTTGGTATACCGGCAGTGGTACATGCAACGCTGTGTGAGAACCATGCCATACAGGATGATGACCTGGCAACTATTGATTCCCACTATATATACCATAACTGTCATTTCACACTGTAAATATTTGTGGTTATACAGAAACTTTCAACATGCTTTTTAATAAAGCAGAACACATTAAAATACTCCTGCCATCTCCAGCACACTAAATGGTAGCATATAGAGTATTTAAATGGTCTGATACAGTGAATTTATGCCTGAAGTGTAAGAGATGTAAGGATCGTTCTTACTCTTCTCTATGCCATAACTACTGAGTGATATCCATGTACGGTACCTTGAACTCTCCATCTGTGAGTCTATTATATCTCCTCCTTTTGAGAAATTTTCAGAACTGTAATAACACATATTCATTTCTTGAATAAAAATTTTAAACAAATACAAATTTTACTTCAAGTTCATATTGTCCATTGAGAACTGCATTCTTCTGGGTTATTATGCAGCGAGTAGTGGTAAGATATCACTACTTGCTGTGTAATAACACAGAAGAGTGCAGTTCTCAATGGACAATGAACATGAAATAAAATTTATTATTTGTTTAAAATGTCTTACAATTCTTGAATACTACAAAGTATGTGACATATGCTTCCACTGTAGTGCAGCTGAGGCCACTGTTCTACTGGGATGTTACACTGTGACCAACATATTTTCCACACAGACACTTAACAAGTTTCCTAAGTGATAATTAAATCTATAATACAACAAATTTACTACAACCAAAAAACATTATCCAATTTTCAGATAGTGATTAAAAGAATGTACAGTGATTTAAACAACAACGTAATGAGACTTCGTGAGTGCATATTTGCAGTTAGTTTCTAGCCACTTTCAAACAAACTAACTAAAATTTCATTGTAATGGTGTTCACTGTTCAGATCCAGATTCTGATGCACAGACTGTAAATACAACACATTCACAGTTTAGACACCTAAACCAAAAGCAGTCTCAACTGATATCACTGGTGGGAGTTGGGGAGGAGAACCATGTATGATGCACAAAATTGCAGTTTATAAACACAACACATAATACAGCAATTAAGATCCGTATTCCCAAAGACAAGACAGGCTTATTATATAGTATGCCTTCCCTGTATGCCCTTCATGCAATGTACCCTGCTAAGCAAACTGCATGTATGAATGTGCAAAAATTTCTTGCTCATCCACTGGCAGCAAAAAGGCCTCATAAACTTCATTGATATGGATAACACATAAAATACAATCAAGCAACATTCTCACAAAATTCAAAATATGTAACACAACAGCACAACATGACAGTTAAAACCTACTGTTATCACCATACAGCAGTCCCCAACTGTTAATGCCAGATCTGAAGGTATGTAAATTATAAAACTTCCAATTTCTGTTAATTTACCTCAGGTCTGATCAATATGTCATAGACTATTCTGAAACCTGCAAGTGACTTATTAATCCATTAAGCAAATAATGAAAACTGGCAAGAATATCACACAAATTTTCAAAATGTGTTTACTAGCAATAGTATTCTTCCAGCACATTTAAGATTTACAAACTAAGAACAAAACAATTACATACATAAATAAATAAATATATATATATGTTGGTCTATAGTATGGATATGAAACACGTACTCCTTGCAGCTAACAACCTCATGTTCATGAAGGAAATTTAATTAATTAACCATTTGACCCCTAACGACCACTATAGTGGTCGTACCGCACCGCTAAACTCCAAACGTTGCATTTTATATATTTATTCAACAAATATAGGTACTGAATATTTTAAACGTGGTATATATTCTCTGTTTTTTTTTTTCCTCTTCAAAATGCAGTTTGTTTCATAATTCTAATGTATTTGGTTCCTGTTTTATTCACATTTTATATACAGGGTGTGCTAAAATTTAAAAAATAATTCCGGTGCCAAAAGGTTAATGTACACGCGCACGTATGTACGTATAACCTGCTTTAAAGATTCATTTCTAGATTAAATGAACAGCAGAAGATGACAGCCAAACAGGCCCAGTAAGACAGCCCACTTGCACTGTTAAGACCTGACATCTCAGATTTCAAAACTAAAACCTAATGCCTGCAGCAAATATGTCCATACTGGGGGGGGAGTGGAGTAATTTTGCTCACACAGCTACTGCAGTGCACCTCACATTCAAACTCCATGACATACATTTACACATGCAGTTCACTGTAACATTATAAGAGCAGTGACCATTACAAGCAAATATTACATTGAGGTGAAAAATATGGTCTACCATAAAGTCAAATACCCATCACAAACAATAAAACTTACCAATATAACTTAAAAGTACCGGCAGGAAAATAAGACCATGGGCTGCTCCAAAAAGTACGATGCCAAGATACATGCGGAAGTAGAACACTTGAAAGATCTGAGACTTCGCAAATCCTAAAACCACAATGCCTCCAAACTTTGTCAGGGTGATTCCTGAGAAAATCTGTAAACAAAATAAAGTATGTTGGGGCCGCCAACAGAGTGATTTTCATCTGTAATGCTAAAGAATTAAAAAGCAACAAAGAGGACTGACGCATTTTTACTGCTATAACCAATAATTTCTTTATTTGGTCACAGTCCTCTTGTATGACTGCCAACTTACCGAACTGCCCATTTTTGTTAATGCATCTGCAGCTCTTTGTACTCTTGTTTCCTTTACTGACATAGCAAAAGAATGCACAAGATGACTACAGAATTCCACAGAAATACCAACAGCCTGCAAAATAGACAGCAGTATTACCACAAATAGCAAACTCATCACAATATCAAGTAATGTACTGTAATTATGAGACTTCAATCACCGACTTGGTGAATACACAATTACAGTTCACAACTTTAAAAATAAAATCACAATAAGTTGATAAATAAATTATCGAGAATTATCACTGATAAGTGCCTTATTACAATGTTTTCACATTTACATACTACAATTGTTAACTCCCATTCCACCATGTATGTTGACCCTTGTGAGTGTAAGTGCAATTTTAATCACTATGGATTTTCACCATGGCATGGCGCGTCCTCAGGTTGCGGATAGAGGAACGGCCTCCGATAAGGAGGGTAGCTGCGAATAAATTAAATAACCAGTCGCGGACAGCCGACGAGGGGTGGTCCTCCAGCTTGGGGGTTGGGCGAGGTGCTAACAACCCCTCCCTGTTAAAACCAATGTTCAG
>Ga0123355_10011370_pt1 | contig 13716 bp, 6 predicted proteins | sample TergutEmb28metaG_3_FD_89872 | JGI IMG/M metagenome (GOLD analysis project Ga0123355, IMG submission 89872) | Embiratermes neotenicus P1 segment gut microbial communities from Petit-Saut dam, French Guiana - Emb289 P1 | ecosystem: Host-associated > Arthropoda: Insects > Digestive system > Gut ...
ATAAGACGCTGCAGAAATTTTAATTCCCTTGGTCCTGGCTTTCTAAAACCTTCGAAGAAACACATTTTAAGCGAAGGCGGAAGGCGGTAAAAATAAATCTTTTCTTTTTCAGTACACTTTGGGCTTCCTTGAGCGTAAATTACGAAGCGACTCGCATATTTTCTTGTTACTTTCTGTTTTCTAGGTCTAAATATTATTTTCACTACTTTGCCACCGAACATCTTCATAGAAGCGTTTCATTTTCAGACGAAAAGTAAATGTTTTATGTGCATGAGAAACTTAATACCAAGCATAAGACAAGAACAAACAGCAAGGATGTCTTGAAACAACTGGCTGAGAAGAATATTTTTTGCAACAGACAGATAAGACAAGGACGGAAAAGTACATATCGGTGCACTGCATTATATGCATTTTCTTCAAAACAGATCTATTATTGGAGTGATTAAATCAAGGATAATTATGAGAGGATAATTAACGTGCATGGGTTGAGAACTAAGATAAAGATTTCTAGTCGGAAAACTAAATGTAAGACAGGAATTTCGGGATTTAGACTTCAGTGCAAAGGAAGTTTTGTCGTGAATCTATAAGACGCAGTGCTTTAGGACGTGAAGTGTAGAAGGGATTAAGGTACGGACCAGCAGGGAGGCTGTCATTAAGATGCTGTAGATAACAGGGATAAACAAGTACAGGGTAATTCCTTAATAGCTACACTACAATCAGCTTGTCAAAAAGTACCTTACTCCGTAGTGTTAGTCATAGACTACCGTTGTAGAGTTACACGCCAAGATTCAAGTATCTGTATTTTTGATTTTGTAAATGAAGGGAAAAATATTTTTAAAATGTGCTTGGTGTATGTACTTCTTATATTCCTAAACTTTCCGTTTTTGTAACTGAAGCGTAATGTGTATTATATTCCAATTCATTTGAAATAAAATTCACTAAATCAAATTTTCGAACCGCTTGAACAGGCCGTTTTGAAATTTCTGTCTGTTCTGCACTTGTACAACTGACTCGCAGAAAACGTTTCTGCAGAGCGTCTTTTTTCCATCTTCTTCCTTTCCTCTTTCCATTGTGAATTGTGGGAGACTTTCCGGAAGATGGTTCAGCTCTGCCATATGGAAACTTTCATGCTGAAAGGAATTAATCTTTTCGTGTTCTCCTTTGGTATAAGTCGAGAAGACAAGAATAACCTCTAAGGGTCAGGAACAGCGAATCCTATAGTGAGAAATCCCGATCGATTAAGTGTCTTACAGATCAATGCAATTCATAATGTGACCCGAAACGAAGGAAGAATACATATATGAATTTGAAGCGAAAATTGTTTCGGGACATTACATAGAGAAAATGATATTGCTACATAATTTGGTTCTGTTATAATCCTCGACAATTTTAAGTTCATAGTTCCGTGAATCATAAGTCTACATTAATAAAAATCCAACGAGATTCAAAAGTATATATTGTGATTTATTTTACTGCAAAATCACTCCACACGTTTCGAGTGTCAACCGCACCCATCATCAGGAGTACAAAAAACTGTAACCGTAGCCTCCGGTACAGGTCATAATATCGGTATAACTTCAGCCACTTCCCTCTAACCTGGCCAGGTCGACCTGGCCGGGTTAGAGGGGAGTAACTGTACCCATATTATGACCTGTAATGGAGGCTACGGTTACAGTTTTTAGTACTCCTGATGATGGGTGCGGTGGACACCCGAAACATGTAGAGTGATTCTGCAGTAAAATAAATCAGTCTGCATACTGTTGCATCTCGTTGGGTTTTATTAATATATACTAGATAATATTTTTTCATACCAGTAAACAACTTTATGCATTGGAAACCACCTTGAGAATAAGACATTAGCTGAAAATGAACAGAAATGTGTCTTCCTCTATCGAACCCCCACAGCCACTGTGGTTTTCCTGTAATCTCGTCGACAGCCCCTGTCCTGATCCAGCTGAAGACATTCCTCTCACTGGCACCAGTTTAATATTTCCCTCTCGTCTGCACGAGCGTGTTAAGACATTTGACAGCTATACTATCCAATACCTGGTGCAAACCTTTTCCGTTTTCTTACTCACCACTTGCTCGTCATAGGATGGGCTACCGTATCGTTCACGATCTATTCCACGGCCTCTTTCATCGACTGTTCCTTTAGTCTTAGAGCAGGCCGCCAGTGGTTTTTTATTCTCAGAGCAAACTCGGTGCTAATTTCTTTCATCGTAGTACCACTGCCTGACTGATCTGAGTGTTATTCTCGACGTTCACTTTCTTTCCTCAGAGCTTCAGCTGATACATCACAGTGAACACAGTCAATGATCAATTATTCTTTCGGCTTCAACAGGTGCCTTAACCTAGAACATGGCAACCTGGTAACCATGGAAATACAAGTGTGGTGGATCACAAAGTTATTGTATGTACGTTGTCAGCCCTGGAATAAGCACCTTCTGTGAACACTAGTGCAACTTTGGGTTACAAAGGACAGGGAATTTCCGGAACTGCGCTTCATTCTCACTGTCTCAAGGAATATATGGAGATAGTTACTTAGATCAAATGTAATTACTTTAGTTTATTTTGACTCAGAATTCAATACGAGGTAATGACTTGTATAGATCAGAAGCAGAAGGCTATTGCAAAGCCTCTAACATGACAAGATAAAGCATGACAGATTTCCGTGCCAAGAATGTCATTTGTTTCGGCGCTCAGAGAATCGGCATGTTTACGTGTTTGAACGGGTTTCGTAAAGTGCTTGACTCTATTTATGAAACAAATATTTCTTGTGTGAAAACAATATTATCCTGCATGAAGTTCTAAGTTCGTGATAATGGTGAAGATGAAGAATATGTTGAAAACTATATATAAGATTACTATATTTTGGCTAGGGTCTTAGCCTACACAACCAGCAAACGTTCTGAGCATTTGCATTAATCACCCTGCCAACTAATATTTTCACGTGATGAATGTGGATGTAGCAAGAAGGAAGGCATGTTTCTCTCGTAAACTGTTTTAGTTATCCAGACTAGAATTTTCTGGCCGGAGTTGTTTTCATTATTCCTTCCCCTGTCACTTCCTGTCTGAGATAAACCTCGCAGAATAAGATCTTCACCCTACAGAGCAAAAGCAACTGTGTTGTTCATTCATGCAGAAGTTGTCGACGGGATTGGTTCGGATGTTTATTAATGGAAGAGATGCCACCCTTCTGCCAGCATTTCCAGCCCTTCACTTCCCCGTGCATGATTGTTGCAACAGTAAATTGCCTGACATTGAGAGGCAGCTCCGTGGCGCTCTCTTCGGCTTGAAAGAATAAACATAAAGCTACAGGAACAAATGAAATCGCAAGAAAACAAAATTCTCATTCGGAACCTAAGCAAGGACACGCATGTACAATATTTGATAAACTCCAACATTGTATCCCAAAAAGGCATCAGGAAGTACTGAGTATATTTACATTAACCCTTTAAACGCCAAGTTAAATCCCATCTGCCACCTGCTGGCATTATTAGAAGCTCACCATATTCTCCACGTTAGCAAGATAAGGGTTAAACAATTTCGGAAAAGTTTAGCGTCATTTCTGAGATCTTCAATGCCCTTCTCTAAAGTATATTGCAAAGTAGAATTCATATATGTTTGGCCATTAAACATTTAAGTTCGTGGAACAAAATCCTTCCTGAGAAAATAATGTTTTTTCACCTAGTCAAAAATTTCCCAACATTTCGTGGAACCCCAAACCCCGTTATCATTTTAAAATAAATTGTCCTTTGTTCTATCCTGAGCTGAATCCATTCCGTACCCTCATATCCCAGTTTTCTCGAAGACGCTTTTAATATTATACTGTCATCTACACCTAGGTTTTGCAAACAGTCATCTCCCCCACGTTTCAGAACAGTACTTGTACTTGAAAATTTTTATGACACTTTTTAAAATTGTACAGACCAGTTTTAAAGTTGGGAATTCGTACTTAAAATGGAATAGTTGATTTTGCGCGTCGAATACGAATTGGCAACTAAAAGTTTTGTCTGTTGACAGCCAGGGCAAAGCTTCAACTTATAACAAAGCAAACAAACAATAACAACTGCTCCACTTATACCGAATTTATTACTAATGTAAGTTACTCATGGCGTGAATATTCTTACAATCAATACATCAACAAAAAATACACCCAATTAAATATAATTAATGACAAGTACTAAACTCCTACATGTTTTGGAACCTGCGTACCATCATAAGGGAATATTTTTTGGAGAAAGGAATATAAGTCCAACACCATAAACTAGGTATTGCATCGTCTTTATTGGAATTATTAAAATAAAAAATTCTAAAATACAAAAATTTAATAGCATAAAATCACAAAAACAGCGATGCGATGTGAGATTAGCAAGTTAGGCTCGTATTCCTTTGTTATAAAAAACTCCCTGAAGATGGCACCCCGGTGCTGAAACGTGTAGGAGTTCGGTACTTATCATGAATTGTATTTCATGAGTTGCAGTCAGTATGGTGACTAGGCTACAGGCTGGACCACTAGACTCTCGAAGTGACCAACAGACGTTCCCTTCTTCCAACCTTCCAGACCGAATCTGGACCCCATTGGTTCTTCTATTCACTGGGTACCGGGAGCACTTTCCAGTGGTAAAACGGTCGTAGTGTGACGCTGACAACTTACCTCTGTCTAATACGGAATTTAAGTATTACTGGGACTCTAACTCCACTCTTCCGTGTGTTTTGTGTCCTGTTCGACAGGAGACCTGCAGTGCATTGTGCGGGGCCAAGGCAGGCAGGCAGGCGGTCGGTCGGTCGGGCGGGCGGGCGGGCGGGCGGGCGGGCGGGCGAGCGGGTAGGCAGGCAGGTGGGCAATTAGTCAGTCAGCTAGTCAGCAGTCAGTCAGTCATTCAGTCAGTCAGTCAGTCTATCTGTATGTCTGTCTGTCTATCTGCCTGCATGTGTCTCTGACCCAATCAGCGAATAACCTTCTGTCGGATTTGTATGAAATTCAGGACAAGGTTTATTTTTTTACAAAAACCTGTCGCCAAGTGATTTTCGTGAATATCAACTCAGTGACGGGAATAATCTGCGTAAGGACCTAACTAAAACGTAACCAGTGTTTTGTACACTTTAATCAGACTTTGACAAAGAATTTAAATTGAAGTATCCACAAGAATTTATGCAGTGGTTTTGAAATCAATACAATGAGTGGTACACTTCAGTCTGTAGTGTAGGCGAAATGCTATCCGCAGTTCACAACTGTTCTCCGCTTGGGTGAAATTGATTATATAAATCTACTCATAATTCTGCTGAGCAAGTGTGAAGTTTAAGAAAACGGGTGCAAGAAAGGCCCGAGATTTTATTATGAGCCCAATAAATTTACATTTTCATCTTTACCGTAAAAACGTTTCAACTATTTGCAAATGAAGGACGTCTTGGTAAAGTCCGCGTATCACGTCGAAAAGTACAACATTTACAAACTTACTCTTTTGTGGATGTGACTACTTTTCAGGTCAAGGGGCTGTCGAAGAAGAAGCAGAAGAAGACGTTATCGCTACACGGATCTAAGTAACACTGTATGTTCATATGCTGAACATAGAAAAGGTAAAGGTAAAGTACACCCTTGTACAGACACTGAGGCCCTGTACAGGCCGTACGGCCGACAGGGGGAGTAGTGTTATAGCTCTACTCTTTCTTGACCACAGCACTAGAAGGGGTGAGGGGTCAGCCTCACGCACCGGCCGCTCTTTACCCCCGGAAAAGACCCTGTACCCATTGTACAGGAGGCTGGGTGGGCCCAAGGACCGATCTGGACAGGTGCGGAAAATATCGCCCCCACCGAGATTCGATCCCCGGACCATCCAGCCCTTAGCCAGTCGCTATACTGACTACGCTACCCGGTCCACTGAACATAGAAGATAATACGTTATTTCTTATAAGATATGGTTGAACATAGCTGGTAGTGATAGAGGAGAGAAATTTTGTTTTAAACCTACGGCCAACGAGTCACTGCCACTGCACAATAACACATTTACACAAAAATTACTTTACCTCTAGTAGACTTATTTCGAATTATAGTAGCAGGGTTTTCTTTGGTATGCTTTATGAGCTATTCTGTATTTTTAATATGGTGCATTTTGGAGATTTAGATGTTGAATTCTTTAGGAAGTTCTTGATGGATTCAGTAACTAGAAAATTAAAAACAACTTACTATCCGTATCCTTGTGGCAGGCTGAAGCCTGCCACACGGATACCACCCCAACCCAGCCACATCGAAACTCCAACACACATCGAAACAAGAACACACAACCAATTTGGTGATAAAATAGAAAAGTCGCAGGCTCCTGATGATGGATGTATTAATGTTCGAAACATGTCGAGCAGAGAAGAAGTGAAATAAAACTTAATAAATTGTGACATCAAGTTGGTCTCTTATTCTTCAACTAGCTCAGTGTTTACTTTACGTATCACCTGGTTTTAACAACATTAAAAAATTTTTCTACTCTCTGCCCACGTAGTGCATTTGTCCGTGTTACATGTTTATTAGAAGAGAAAGAAGAAACAAAAATATCTTTCTCTGTTGTACACACTGAATGGATGTTATAGTCCTGTGCAGTGTGTGTACTGAGGCACAACAACTGGATTTAAGTACAATACATTTTATTCTTTCCCTTTAAATGGTGGATTTCCCGCTGTAAGCCAACATGATGTGAATATTTTTTTGCATCAGAAATTTTGAGAAAATTTTAATCTCAATTATATTTAGGTATAGATCAAAGTAAAAACCAGACCAGACGTTATTAGATTTCAGAACAGCAAATCAGAGTATTACCTTTTAGCTTTGCTCCTTTTACATACTGGTTTCCTCATGTGTATCAGTTTGCGAATAACAGCACACAAACATACCGACCAAACTTAATCAAACTCTTTATTTGTGAAGTATATATAATTTCAAGATATATTTGAATATTATACAGAGTGAACACAAAAACACTCCTTGATTTCAAGTAGTTATAAAATCAAAACTTACTGGAATGTTTTTATAAATATAGGACTGCAGATACATTAACTCAAGAAATTTTAAATTTTTCCGCCCGCCGCCAGAGGGCAGTGAAATGCAAGATGGCGCTCACTTCACAGCAACGCAACGGGCGCGCAGAACAAAATGACGATGTGTCCTGCGAGTGGCTCCCGAGATCACCGGACCTGACCGTTTGTGACTTTTTCCTTTGGGGGTACGTGAAGGACAGAGTCTATGTACCTTCACTATCCGCAACCGTGGATGAGCTGCAGGAACGCATCACTGCAGCTGTCAAATCGGTCACGCCGGATATGCTACACAGAGTCTGGTCCGAGCTAGATTATCGCATCGATGTTTGCCGAGTAACAAGAGGGAGGCACATTGAGTGTGTGTGATGCCACTTGAAACTTTATGAGTTTATGTAACTGTAACCACCAATTTTGTAAGAATATTGCGGTAAGTTTTGATTTCATAACTACTTGAATTCAAGGAGTGTTTTTGTGTTCACCCTGTACTTTCACGAGCGTTCGCAATATACTACAAAACCTGGAGATGTTTTTCTGTTGATGTAATGAGGTTGGTTGAAGGGTTACGTTACTGATTCACGTACCTCAAATAAATGTAAACCTGCTTCTCTGTACCTTTAACAGGTTTAATTAGGCAACGAATATTATAATTTGTAACTTTCATTTTTTCAGTTCGTGCTGAGACCCGCATCTCCAAAAAGTCACTTTTCACAAACAAAAAATGATGGCCTGAATGAACATTATAGGAATCCGCAAACACACGTTTACATCTGACATAATTACTCACGTAACAATAATATGCCACACCCACACATAGTAACTGGGCCACATTAGCACTGGAGACCAATTCCCTGCCTTGGCTCTGAATTTGTGCCCTCGAATTTTAACACATTGCGTTCATCTGGATTGCAAACGTCATGTGTAAAGGAAATGGACTTCTTTATTGCCACGCAAATAAATTGTAGACTACATTCATGCATGAACTTCTTGTAGGCTAATGGTTACTAAATGAACCACCAAATTTAACTTTTACAAATTTTGCCTTCTGCTTACCAAGTGTACTTGAGAATTTTTTTATGGATCTCAAAACAACCAGCGATATTATCTACACAAAATATTAACTGATTGGTTTTTATTACACATACGCGGTGTTAGTCGCTTGGGACGAACTGAAGCTGTAAACATTATTGTAGTTTAGTTTTCGTCTCTAAAATGTAAGTAATATTGCAGCTAAGTGAATGTGGCGTAAAGTGAAATTTCGTGCATAGAATTTTGTTACGGATTCAATACCGAATTTTGTCTTTAAAACTAACGAAGGGAAAAATAAATCTGGATTAAGTAAAGGAATGGAAAATAATGAAGTCTATAGCAGTGTTACCGAAGAATAGTAAAGGGCTGATAGAGCCATGGGATTCTGAGGTGTGCCATCCCCGTTGTGCGTTTAAACTATATGGTGAGGTGAATTCAGTCAAAAAACACAACTATAAAATATGGCTAAATGATGGTGTTATTAGCAAGGAAAAACTACATGTTTCGACCTATAGCGGCCATCTTCAGGTCTTTGACTGAATTCACCTCACCATATAGCCATGGGATGTATGCATAAGAAGAGATAGATGAAGACAAATAAAAACAAAATGGAAAAAAATATTCAGTTGGTGTAATTTTGATTCTAATTTCGGCCGTGCATCGTTTTTTTTTTACCCGCTCACCACGGTGAGGCACAGGATATGAGCGGGACCTGAAAAGAAAACACAAGTATCTGTTCACAAAATGGAGTAACAAACATAAATCGTAAGAAATTAGAGAAATAGACACAAAACTTACCTTCATAATTTGATCCCAACTTCTCTCATATATAGTCGTATCAAATATAAAATTCTGATCCAATCGGTTGTAGGTTTTAATAACCCTGTTCATAGAGGCATATAATTATGCATAATGTTTGTTCATTGTGGCTGTACACTTTGCAATGAACAGCTCAATGACACTGAACATACTGAGTCACAGGCCTTCTCGTGCAAGGAATTAAAACAAAAGTTGCGAAGGAGTCAAGATGTTCTTCCATGGACTATTGAGAAATCGTCGGGAAAATGAAATAACGATGGCTGAAATGCAAAGTGTCGCTCTCCAAAGGCGGTCCGCGCACTGCCGAAGTAGAACGACAACAGGCTTGGTCCAATCAAAGATATTTCTCTTATTCTGAATAATCAAGAAAATAGTTCGTCATTCAAGGCATAGCAAGGAGTCTAATCTAGCTGAGCCTCGCGACTAGTGACAGTAATATCCAGTGGCAAAAGATTTACTCATTTATTATACCCATCAGTATCCCAGTAAAAATTGTGATAGACCAAAAACAACTAAAGAATGTGGAATCTTTTAAATATTTGGGTAGCATTTTAAGAAACGACGGAAGATGTACTTTTAAAGTTAAATGTAGGATTGCTATGGCTAAAGCTGTATTCAACAAGAAGAGGGCTCTTTTTACCAGCACATTGGACTTGGAATTGAGGAAGAAGCTAGTGATGTGCTACATTTGGAACGTAGCTTTGTGTGGTGTTGAAACTTGGACACTTCGTGTAGTAGATCAGAAACACCTGTAAAGTTTTGAAATACGGTGCTGGAGAAGGATAGAAAAGATCAGTTGGACCGATCATGTGAGAAATGAAGAAGTGTTACTTAGAATCAAGGAGCAGAGGAATATCCTACATGAAATAAGTAAACTGAAGGCTAATTGAATTGGTCACATTTTGCGCAGAAACTGCCTTCTAAAACAGGTTATTTAAGTAAAGATAAAAGGGGGATAGATGTGACATGAAGACGAGGAAGAAGACGTAGGAAGCTACTGGATGACCTTAAGGAAAGGAGAGGATACTCACATTTGAAGGAGGAAGTTCTAGATCGCACTATGTGGAGAGCTCGCTTTGGAAGAGGCTTTGGACCTATCGTAAGGCAGACTACTAAATGAATGAATGAATATATCCATCACATACATTTGTTTTAAGCGCATACGAATCATTTTGCCTACTAAATTGCTGCATATAAAACCTTGTTTACGACCGTAATAAATACGCTTTTATCGACGTGTGAAATGTAAATGTTGGTGTGCGTATTTCTACATCAGTAGGCCAAAAAACTTATATGATTCATCTTTCATTGTTGACAATCGATGTAAAAGAGCTACCTTTCGGTGTTCGAAGTCGATGTGTTCTATAATGTTGAAACTTGAGCTAATTTTGTACAATGAATTTGCAAGACATTCACAAAAAATATATGTTCTATGCACATAAAGAATGAAATCTCAAGACAACCACAAAAAACACATGTAACATATATATATATATATATATGTGTGTGTGTGTGTGTGTGTGTGTGTACAACTAAATCGCCTAACATTCACAAAAACCTGTTAGACAATGTCCTTATCCAATTTCACTATTCATTTCATACATTCTTACAGATTCAAACACTTGTCTTTCAACACTGAAGTGAAAGACTGATCAAAGCAAAATTAAATTCTGCATTTCTGAATCTTTCCCCATCCAATGCGAGTTATTAAAAGGGAGAATTGATTAAAGTTTCTTTTATATCTCTCTCCCTCTCGCATTGATATCTTTGGATGTGCCGACCGAACCCCTCAAATTTAACACCCTGCGGTATAAAAAAACGCACAGAAATACTTAAATCTAAGCACTCCTAAACGAACGTCCCTTCTGTCACACGGCCCTAACTCACACGACCTATCCAGAAATCCTAACTGGGGCATCCAACGGGGAGGGCAGGGAAGACAAATCACTTACAAACTGAGTAAAGAAAAATCACATCCACAGGGTTGTCAACTCGACCTTAACCTAAGCCCTAAGTCATGGCGGCTACCGCATCAAATACAGAGTTGCTTGGCACGGCTGTTTGTTATCATGTGCAGCCTGGGGCCGGACTGACGTCATGATAAGCTGTGTCGGTGCTATGGCGTACCTGATTTGCTGCGAGTACCCAGCCCATCCTCCTGCGGATGGGTCCTCAACCGCTAAAGGTTCAGCCGACACTCTTTTGGTTGTAACGTTACGGTTTGCGCGCGACTCCTTTTCACTCGGTCCTGGGTTCGTAGCCTGCTGCTGTTGACACCGGAGCGTTGCGGCCGTCGACACTGGCACAGAACTGAACTACAGATACTCACTCAGCGTCATTGATATCACGTACAGCACAGCACAACACAGCATAGCATAGCACAGCACAGCACAGCACAGCACAACACAGCATAGAATAACACAGCACAGTACAGCACAGCACAGCACAGCATGGCATAGCACAGCACAGCACAGCACAGCGCAGCACAGCACAGCACGGCACTTTTCCCATTTTGTGATACACTTTATACAAATGAAACGGAATGACATTCGCGAACTACACAGTGCAACCTGCCTGCTGCCTGCCTGCCTGCCCTAAGACAATTTACCTGACAATACCGCATCTATAAGAAGGCACATCTATGCCAGTTACATGGCAATATAAATATTGTTTAGCTAGTTCGTATAATCTTTCGAAAAGTTGTAAAATTATATAAATTGTGACCTCTAAATAAGGTACACTAATATTAATACAAGTACAACTGAGACCTACGAGACTCCCGTCCAAATGTTATTGTACTGTTGCGCCTGTTAACTGGCAAATAAACTCCGCAGTAAAGTAAGGTTTTTGCCTTCACATACGTTATTTGTAAAATGCGTACCTTTATATGTCCCATTATTGACACACATTTACAATTGCAAGTGTATAGTAGCCTTTGTTTTGTTTTCTCTTATCTTCCAATGTTTTTTTTTTAAATACGCCCCTTCTAAATCAATATAACAAATATTATTTAAAAATATTCAACCCCCTGTCATGGGGCGATGAAGCCCTCCTAAATCAATATATCTTAAAATACTAAAACATAAATTTTTTCCACTCTAATTTGAGTGTCAGAGCTGAATACTTCATTCTATCCGCACCTCACAGAGAATTTTGTATCTCGATACATTCTTTTCGTACATTTTACAGCCTTCTCACTTACTACTGTTTTTTTTAACTTTTAACAAACGGCCGTCCTTATAATTAGAGTAGAATACCTTATAAAAATTACAAAGAAGTCGGTCCACTCAAGCTTTTTGTTCTGAAATATATTTCGCACTTTTTGACTACAAAAATGATGCCCATATTTTTCCCAGACTGGTGTAATAATATCCTTCTACAATTTCGAAACAGTAACAGATTTCCCTTCTCTTTATTAAATGGTAGTATTAGTGCAGTTTTCCATTATATTGAAAATTCTGCCTTTTTTTTACTCTGTACATAATTTGGACTCTTCAGAGATCTTTCAAAATATCAGGTTAATTAATGTGCCATTTCAGTATATTATTAATTTCGTGAGGAACTAAAAACTGTTCCCTAAAGATTGCACATAATACAGACAAATTTAATCATATCCATGCCATTATAATGAATAAATTTTCTTAAACATCCACAAATACGTATTCATATAAAGTTGTAACCAAAATTTAGTAATTTAATTAACTTCTACTTATAGTGACAAAATATATCTCAAATGTGCTAGAATGTAATTTCCAATACATAAGAGTTAAGTTCCAAATTTAAAGATTTAGAAACATTAGATCCTGACTCAGGATAGGAACAGGTGGCGGGCACTTGTGATTGCGGTAATGAACCTTCGGGTTCCATAAAATGCGGGGAGTTCCTTGACTAGCTGAGAACCAGTTAGCTTTTCAAGAAAGACTCTGCTCCATGGAGTAAGTAAGAAACATTATATCCTACCTAATTTTTTTCTTGTAAATCATTTATGTGAGACTCGTAACAGTGTCTTATCTCAAAAGAACACATTACGAACGTTGAAAACACGTGAAAAAATATTTGTCCTAAAACAAATTACACCTGACTTAAATTTGTTGTCTTTTAAATTCGTAATTTTTTTGTCCAATTCTGCTAGGGTGGAAAAATCAGCAAGCTTACGACGAGCTGACCTCTTAGCTAGGGTAGGCAAACATGAAGAAAACGTAACTTTAAGAGAAAAAGTTTTAAGGAAGACAGAGGGAATTTTGAGGATATATTAGAGTTAATCTTAATAAAGTAATTTTTAGGATATAAACTGGATTGATCTAATGTGGCCTGGTATCCAAGAATGGTACTGGGTACTTGCACCGTGTAAATTTCAAGCAGACCTATTAGTTGGCCTGTTAGAATTTCAGGGGCAATTTCTTAATCTAATACATTGGAGCTAGTTTCATAAATAACTATTCGTTGAAAATCCTACACTTTAATAAACTGAATTCAATTGAATAACATAATATATCCTACTAGAGACGTGTTGCCAGGTGCCAGTGTGTGTGACAATTCCTTGTAATACGAATATAGTCCACATTTACGGAGATAACACGTACAGTACTGTGTACAATGTTAGGAAAAAACTATCAGGAACAGATACAATTAAATATGCTTTCTAAAGACCTTTATTCGTTCCGTGCTAAAATTGTGGTGAAACACACTATGACAGCTGAATAAAGAGAGACCAACTTAATTTCATTTGCTTTATTATTTCATTATTTAATGCTCAACATGTTTCGGATGTTAATACATCCATCCTCAGGAGCTTGCGACGTATTTGTTGAATTATTTCATGGGTTGTGTTGTTGTGGTTCGATG
>Ga0123355_10011371_pt1 | contig 13716 bp, 6 predicted proteins | sample TergutEmb28metaG_3_FD_89872 | JGI IMG/M metagenome (GOLD analysis project Ga0123355, IMG submission 89872) | Embiratermes neotenicus P1 segment gut microbial communities from Petit-Saut dam, French Guiana - Emb289 P1 | ecosystem: Host-associated > Arthropoda: Insects > Digestive system > Gut ...
AAGTTTATTTCATGCCTCTACATGTTTCGAGCACATGTGCTCGAAACATGTAGAGGCATGAAATAAACTTATTGTAAAACAAAAATTTTGTGCATCAAGTTGGTTAATTACTGAGATAAATCAAAATATTGAGTGTGTGTCTGCAGTCTTCGTTATCCAGCAAGCAATGTGCATGCGCCATATGGTCATCAGTGGCCTACCCGGCTCTACCAATCTTTTTCCACATTATCTCACAACAAGCACGGTTTTGGGAAAACGGTTACTGAACATAAAACGTGTTCCATTTGCTCTATAAATTCTGTGACACTACTCATTCCAAGAAGACTTCAGCGCGATATCATAAATGCATACTGTTCTTCATGTAAATCACCCATTATTCTAGTCTGATTTTAATTAAAGCTGAATTTCCTTGGCAGACTTTGGAAAAATACCTACATATAAACTTTCATGAAAATCAGCCCAGTGAGAGCCGAGTTGTTCGATGCGGGCTGACGGACATGCATACATGATGAAGCTAACAGTCGTTTTTCGAAATTTTGTGAACGCGCCTAAAAATCAGTTCCTACCTTACAGTAAACGTACTGTCCCACAATTAGGAAGATCTGAGAAAAGCTATTCACGGAAATAATCGCTGTTTATTCTGAGATTCACACACAAACACAAGATGCAGACACAAATACAAAGAATACTGCAATTAAAAACGCTAGACAGATACAAATTTCCACCAGCATAAGCGGACAGACCGGCTGGAACGCAGTAAGGCAGGGATCGGAACGTGTGTTAGCCAATATTCGAAGGAAGGTATAAATATCAACAGTTTACATTATATATAATCAACCAAGAAATGGGAGAAGACCCGCGGTCCACGGAGAACGAAGCATCAGTAAATGCCAGTTGAAATATGATGGCACACCCGCAGAAACCAGATTCTGTCTTTCGGCGAAACGGACGAGTCAATTTAAATCGGCAGGGTCGTCAGTTCAGTCGACCACTGGCAGCCGAGGTGTGAGCATCAGCGGTAGTAATGCTGGTTACACCACGTTCAGAGGTAATGCGCAGGGTACTGACTACCCACTCCATTCGCCAGTTTCCCCTTCACTTCCCCACCCGTGCGTCACCGTGTGCCATCACATTTGAACTGGACTCTACCTACTGTACAGGAGACACGGAGGGTCCAGGGCCTTTATACACTGTTTAGCCATCAACACTATTTACGCCGTAGGAAGTAAACCCAAATAATTCAGTCTGTGGCCAGTCGCAACACTTTCAGAACTCAATGACGATAACAAAAAAGTTTCTGACATGCTGTTTACTTAAACACTTGACACAGGAGTGTGACTGTGATCCCTGTTATGCTCCCCTGTTCTGAACTGGAAACATCACTCATGTCCATTTTTTTATTCATTGGGTGGTGGTGGTGATGATGGAAGTGGTGGTGGGGGTGGGGCTGTCTCTGTAGAACTGCAGCACTTAATGGGCCCATTGTTCATCCCCCAGATCACGGATGAATAGATTATTAAGCACTGGTAGAAAGAATTCACTGGGGTAAAGTGAAGTGCTTCGAATCTCGGAGATTTTCTCACCTCCAAACACGTCCAGACCGGCCCTAGGTTAGCCACAGACAATCCAACCACCACTTCAGTAAGTACCGGGATGAGGTCGGAGCGTGACCTTAACCCTTTGACGCCGGAATTTAGTGGCCGTTCGGCGTTAAAGGGTTAATCATTCACCTCCACCTAAATCGGAGGCTCAGACAGAGTTGAGAACACCTCTGCTCCACCCCTAGGCCTTCAAGGCATAAACGGGATAACTTTACCTTTACCTTTAACCTTACCTGCACGCAAAACTAGAAATCGATGCAACAGGTAAGCAGGTTTTGAAAATTGAAGTCCTGAGGGTATATGATGTAGTGAAAATCAGTAAAAATTCAGCGCTATGCGTTCTGCTCCAACTTTGTGTTACAAAAACTTCGAACATGAACTGCAGACAATGCAAAAAATGAAGCCCCAAAATGTGTAATATTAGGAGACCTTAGGCTAAGACGTTAAAGCAATTCGCGTTTACGTCACCGCTAATAAGCTGCAACCTGTTTTCATTACACGAACTGCCTCTGGACTTACTGAACCCGAAATGTCAGTTAGCAATCAAGCAATCATGCAATAAAAACTGTGAACAACAACAAAAACGAGGGGGGAGGGAGAGAGAAAGAGAGAGAGAGAGAGAGAATTGGAATAGGTCATAACATGGTCATAACTCACATTTTACAAAAATGGAAAAGTACACTCTATGCAGTACACACAGTTTCAAGCTTCCACCTCAGTGGCTTCTACGGTATTTCCCGCATGCACAAATCCGATGGGAAGCCGCTCACTCTGCACCAGCTAACACCGTGCAGCAGGGTCTTTCTTAGGAAGCTAATACTGGGTCACCTAGTTCAGAAAGAAACCGCTCTTATGGTAACCGCATGTTCAGCGCGATCAGCACCGAGTTCACAGCGATCAAAACAGGAACACCTAGATTGCAAGAAATCAGCGGCATTCTGTAGATGATACCATGCCCTGAGAAACAAACGTCATTACGTGTCCTGGGGCAGGACACTCCTATGCAGCGCGCGCCGAGGGGATCTTTCCTTGTGAGTAAAGCGGCGTGGATGTGAAATTGACAACTCACATTCATCTAATGCCGAGACTACGTATCCATGGAGCTCTGTAGCCACTTCCCGGTATGTCCTCATGGAATGTCGTTTTATTAAGAGCAGAGACAACTTTACCTCGACGGCATGACGTCTCGAGAAACACCTTGATATTCTGATGTGTCCACAGAGTGGTGGCTGTATGGTAAACCGTGTAACAACGTACAAATACTGTCACAGGCAGAACTTGATTACTGACACTGCGACGAGAAAATCGACTTTGGGTTTGAACAGGCTAAGTGAATGTCTCCAAGGTCACTTTTGGGCCTTCCCGCGGACACGACCCCAATTAGGAGGAAGGAAGAGGAACACGCCTCTTCGTAAAACCAGTGCACCAAGGACTGCAACTTGATACTAGCCACCAGACCCTATCTTGCCTTTAGCCAAAACACATTACCGCATGTCCAATATAGAAGTTACATATTACGCAATAAAGTCTGGATGCAGAGATCTCTCCATCACGTGCGCGCACAATAAACAGGGTGTCCCAGGAGGAATGTGTCAGACTTCGGGAGAGTGTTCCTTATGTTAAACTATACCGATATAACCCAAAACACCTATATCCAAAGTTCAACGGATACGGAGATAACGTACACTCCGGACTGAAGACGAAACAAACCAAAAACCTTTACGGCGCACGTGAGTCAAACACGGTGTTGGATGTCAGCGCCGCTCTACGAACGTATGCACATCTTGTGGCGCCAGCCAATCGCATTTAACGACCGCATTGTTTGGTTTCCAGGTACTGGAACTGCCATGACCTTCACTCATGATTATAGTAATACCGTCGCAATTGTAAGTATATCAGATTTTATATGCAGAAATAGCCACGATAACCACATAATTTGCCTAATGTATGGGCGGTGTGTGCGGTGACAACATTCGGATTCACAGTATCACAAAAATGTACCTTGATCTCTGCAGTCATGACAATGGGCGAGCTGGACCAACGCGCCTGCGTGTCACTGACCTAACTTTGTACAGCATGGACTCTCAGCACCATACAATAGCTTCCCCAGCAGTAAATAATCACTTCATTCTATCACAGTTCACACTCCGAAAACAACAGCATTATCAGTAAACCAATTATCTTCAGGTCTGCGTTGTCCGTAACTTCGGATACATCTCTCTATTAAATTAATTCTTGCACAGGTTAGTTTAAGTTGGATTAAAGTACGGCAGGTCCCTTTTGAGAAGCTGGATTTCATGCCTTTATCGTATCACGTTTTCAATGACGCAGTGCGTTACAAGTAACAATCATCTAGACGTATAGGTCTACACACCCAGCCCTTTTGTAACAGCCTAGCTACATTCCTGAAAAAGCGGGCTTAAATCAAAATCCCATCAGAAATAAGGAGTTCGAAACAGAAAGCAGCGAACCTAACGGTGTAATACTAAGAATGAGAGAGGGCAAATTAAGAAGTGGTGTAAACTGACAAGGAACGTTAAAGTAAAATGGTGTAAAGCAAGGGCTGGCAGTAGCCGACTTTTATGAAACCTGGTAAAACACGCACGCACGCACGCCTTAACGCCCGTTCATTGTTTGATACGATAACCGGAATGGCCGAACTGTGTGGGTTTCGTCTGATTTCAAAACTTTTCGCTTCTCCGGCCATTACGGGGAAGTGACCTTACGAATGAATGGTCGTGTGCATTCATAGCCAATTACAATTTAAATGAGGGGGCACTATGTTTTCCAACATTTTGGTACGCGGCCGTTACATGAACTAATTTTTCAGTTACAACGAAACTCCATTTACCCGGATTAATTGGGACGACGAGCCAGCCGGTATGCAGAAAATCCGGATTATTGGATTTTTCTTTTAAAATAGGCTACGTTGGCAGTTTGGAGTTCGGCTGTCACTGTTTACAGTATACACCTGTGTGTAAACCTTTCGACCACACCTTATCTGGATTTTTTGAAGCCGTAACACTGTATTGTACTTAATCCGATAACCGGCAATTTCAAGGTAAGTTGGTTCTCAAGAATTCTCGACAATATACCTGAAAGGCCCAAGCCGATCCGGATAAACAGCGTCCATATAAGTGGAACTGTACTGTAATAACAGTCTATCCGCACGTGACAATGCTAGCCAAGAAATGAGGGCGTCGTACAGACACTTAAAACCCACATGACTAAGGTCCCAAAAATAGCAATTTTCTTTACGTAACACAATACCATACGAAAGTGTGAGCAGGAAATGGAACAGTCACAACTTCGTGTTATTACTGCTACAGTCATACAGCTATAAACTGCAATTACTAAGTGCAGTGTGAGTCACAGCCTTTCACTCGCCCCAGCTTCGCAACACGAACCACAGGACCAATGTAAAGTATTCATGAAAAGAGTCAACGTCTTCCGCCCGCATTGCCCATGTTTTGTGCAGAGAACACAAAGTTTTCATACTTAACATGATTCGTAAGCGTACAAAATACAACCACCGTGTACCATCACATGCAAGTAGATACAGCGGGACAGCTTAAGCAATCCTGCGGATATACGCGCAAATTTTATTTCCAACTTCCGCACGTTACTTTTTACGCTCCTACATGTTTCGGCCATGTAACATAACGGTAATATACATGTGCTTACCATTTACTGACATATGACACGCTGCTTGCGTCTTTATAACATCAGAAGCGAGTAAACGTTGAAATCTGACATCACAAGATGAGAATTTTTTAAGCATTTTACGACATCCGATAGATTTCTTAATGCTAGAGTTGCCTACTTCTACATACGACGTAATATTGGAAACAGCTAAATACAATATGCAAGATTATCACTATTGTTATTTTACATGTTTCAATTTCCAATTTTAGGCATCCATGTTGCATCCACTGACACTCTCAGTAACGATCAGTTTCGGGGAAAAGTAGAGGCCAACGTTGCCTAGACACTTCGGGATACCATTACCATTAACGCTGCGGCACATCTTCGTATAACGGAATTCTCCACTTCACTTTATTCTATTCTCTCTTTTATTACAAATCATTATTTTAAGCACCCAGCAAATTACAAAAAGAGCTTTTAACTTATAACCATGGCAAATTCTCATGTACTAACCTGCATCGGAAAGAAAGAAAGTCGCTAGGTGGCAGAGAACGCGCGCCGGAGGCTGCACAGCCGTGCAAGGCCTTTCTTTCTGACATCCGATGCGCTGTTTGAGTATCCTTGTCAAGGTGAAGTTGTACAGGTTAGGACCTACGCATTCCGTCGGCATCTGCTATACCCTGTCCAACAATCGGCCAAACGCAACCGGTTTATACCTTCCCCAACCTTCAGGCCACGTTTTTAAGAATCGACATGCTTGAATGGTGTAAGGAAAACAAAGCTGCCTATTGTAGTTTTGGAGTGGTGGGCATACCACGAGTCTTGGAATCAGCAAAACTGGACACACATTCAATAAATACAGTACTGAAGACCCCTGTCTTCTGCCACATGCCATGCACACTGTATAGGTATTCATAGTGACTGCAGAGTCTGCAGTTGATCTTGGCAGTAGATGGCGCTGCGGAGAGTCGACCGTCCGTTGTTTGTGACCAGTGCCCTATGTATTCCAGTTAAAAATACACTCAGTTTTCAGTTTAAGTTCTAAAACTGTTACCTACATGTCAATCTGCACGACATCGCATCCCAGAAATGTGGAAGCTTCATCAGCACCACTCTGTGAACCTTACATCTCGCAAATACGCTGTTATGTAGTTGATGGATACTGTTGCTGTGTTGTTGATAGACATATTTTCCCTTTCTGTAGGATTGTGGTATGTACTGTGTGTAAATCATAAGCTTATTTCACCGTGCTGCGTCCCCGCCTTTCTGTAACTCATACTGCTTGTTTTCATTTCTGTTTCTTAGCAAGCAAACCAGGCACGGGAGGAATACAATTTCCTTCTATTTCTTTTTGTTTACAAGTGGTCGTGCTAAGTGTTTATTGCGCGAGCAACGTGTGGATTGACTAACGTAACAGTAGCTGCCTTATGCTCCAGTTGCAGTCTACAGAATTATCTCGGACGGTGACCGGCAGCTTTTCAATGAAGCTGGACGATCAGTGTTAATGTTAATGAAGGGACCCAGGATCCCGAGAGTTGAACCCAATACAGTTCATTTGTATCAGCATTATTCAATGTTTATGCACAATAAACTCCAGTACACTTGACGTGGGGGTTATTGCGAGTGTGTGTAGCCTGCCCAACTCTCCGTCTTAACGTGAAGTTGGAGCTTCGTCCCTCCCGGAACATCTACGATACGTTCCCCTCCGGGACCGCGCAGGATACAACAACGCCACGTCTACAACCAGTCCGTCAAACCTTTAATTCACATCACAACCCTTTACTATAATTACCGTCTTCATCGTCTCCATTAGCTTTATTTTTTTTTTTTGGTAAACAAACTGAGGGCGTTCCAACGCTTTCTTGACCTGGGAACAAACCCGGGCATTCCTGACCACAGACGGCCACGTTACAGAACTAACGGAGACAACTTACGTTGAATACGGTAAATGATTAAGCTGTTTCTTTTTATTAGCACTGTTAGCTCTTAATTTTAGCGAAACATGTGTATTAGCCTGACGAAATGAAATCTGAAGGCCAACGTGGTAAAAAAAAAAAAGTGATGCTCTTGGATCGGCTTTAAAATTGGTTAATCAACGGATCTGTTTGGAAAGATTTGTACAGAACAGAAACTTAACGCATCCCGCAGGGATATTGCTTTATCTGACAATTCGCATGCTCTTCATGCAGACCTCTACGCCAGACGGCATACGGCGCAGCGATTGCCGCTATTCTAATTTGCTGTCAGCCGGAGTCCACGTTTTTTTTAGTACAACGTACCGCAGTCAATATTGGGTTCGTCATCATAATATACATAATGCGATAGAAACGGTTTCCTTCGGCTCTCCAACATGCGCCACACATAACCACCTTGCTCACTGCACGTCCATGTTTTACTGATAAAACTTAAATTTCATCGGCAGAACACTCCATCCGAATTCTTTCCTCCGGATCGTCTACCAGCCGGTGTGTGCGTAACCAAGCCGACGGGAACTCAGTGACAGCATCAAAGCAGAACAACGTCCCTTTGCAACTGCAGACAAAGGGTAACAGAAGTAACTCTCATGCCGGCGAAACCTAACGGTGCCCCAAGACGGTCAGTAATATTGCACATAACACAATATTAAGTGCAGTATACTAAACAGTCTGTGGACAGCAATGTACACTATTCATTCAGTTTCCGTCTGTCTGCCGACCGGTAAACATATCTGCTACGGATGTATAAGATGTAGCATTTATGAATTCCAGGTCTTCAAACCATTTCCAGTGTCCCAACAGCGCACTGTAATATATAAACACTGAGTGGGAGTGACTGCTTCTCGCACGTATTTCTTTTAGCAATTGTAGGCGTAACAACCTTGAGTAGCTCAGCACATGACGGATCATCCAACAGCAAACAAATCTCCATTCATTTGGATCACTTAGCTTTTAGTGTGTCGAAAGACTTTTGAGTATTGCGTCTTCGTGTTTATCATTCTTTGGTCCAGCGGCGAATTTTCTCTTTCTTTTGTTAAACACAGGGCTAAAGCAAAGGCCACACAAGCAGCTTCACTACCACATAACGTGTTTACCCGTCGAAAACCACGAGCAAAATTAAATAAAGCACAATAATATTGAGTCGTTTATGGAGAAATATACTGCGCAATATTAAGACATTGAGGTAACAATACTGAGCAATTGGGGGCCACCCAAGTCTCACAAGAACTGCCCGCGCCCGTGTCAGGTACCAAAGGACGCTTTTCTTCGGCGTCACTGCAGCGTCCTTCGCTAACTGAACAACCGCCGATACGACTGCAACGAATTGGGGTAAGCTGACGGTACTACTAGACTAGACACGACATGGACTCTACGCATTCCATCAAACCATCGGCGGGTTTATCGATTGACTGTATTATTGTCGCAGTCATGAATTGTCCTAGGTCGATTATGTGAAGTCGGGGAGAGTCTGTACGCTACGCCAAAAACATAACAAGCCAGGCAATGTACGTATGACGTAACAGAGGCGTGTTCGTGTAACCACTGTTGCCGTGGAAAAGCAACAATTACATATTCTGAGTGTGTGTCTGTAGCCTTTGGTATCCAGCATGAAAAGCGCATGCGTCATATTACACTATATTGTTATCTGTGGCCTGTCTGGCCCTACCATACTTTCCGGCTTTATCTAATAAACGGCACGATTTTCGAGAGGAAAAAGTTACTGAACATAAAAAGCGCGTTTTGACTTAATCTACAACTTTTGTCTGAAACATTTTTCATTCTAAGAAGAAATGAGCGAGATATTATCATAAACGTATCTAGGTCTCCATGTAAAGTACCGGTTATTCTTGTCAGAATTTAATCAAACTTGAACTGTCTCAACACTTTCGAAGGAACCTCAAATATCAAGTTTCATGAAAATCCGTCCAGTGGGAACAGAGATGATCCATGCGGTTCGACCGACGGGCAGACAAACATGACGAAGCTAACAGTCGTTTTTCGCATTATATGAGCGCGCCCAAAAATTAAGTTTAACAACACAAACTTCATTTTGTACATGCACACTGTCTGATAAGCACTGAAAGAACCGCAAGTTTTATCAGATGCAGCCGTAAATTAAACGTGGCCCTGTTTCTCTTCTTCCGAAGAGCTGTGTTAACTTGTAACATCACGACGAAAAAGCAGCCTTGCCGATTACTGTTGGTGGTCCAGACGGTTTTCCACTTGCACTCAGCGTCTGGAACAGAGCTGAGCCAGACTGGATTGTTCCACCATTACGTCATCGACAACAAATGATTCAGCACACTTCGCCTGCCGCCACTGACAGCACTCGGCACCAACAGCTGTGCAACGCGATTAGGACGGTCCATTTTCATGACCGGCACTGCCCACGGCAGGGTCCCTTCAGATGTATTCTACCGTAGCTCCTAAAGGCCGAGCATCTGTGACCAATCAGAACCGACATGAGGGCACTACGAAAACTGGCGAAGTGACCCCTAAAACCAAGGGGTCACTCCAGCTATTATCCAAGCGCCCAGAACCTCTTTGCACAAGTTCGTTTGTGTTCCAGTGAATACTCAGGTCTGTCTGTCAGTCCGACATGATGACGGACTAGTCTTCATTTCCAAAGTTAATATCCAGAAGTTTTTTTTTTCTTTTTTTTTTTTGTTTACGTCAGTACAGTAGTTCCTCGGTCGTCCGGACTCTATGGAGGAAGGGTGGTCCGGATTCTCACGGAATCTAGACCATCGAGAGGAAACTCAGTGGTATAGGCAACATACTAAAAAAGTGCCTCCATGTTAAAGTAGAACTCCTCAAGGCGGAAATTTTACTGTACTTAACATTAAAAATAATAATAATAATAATAATAATAATAATAATAATAGGAGGAGAAGAAAAGAATGAATTGTAATAATTTTAATTGGAAACAATACTGGACTCTACTTGACCCAAAATTGTCTGGACCACCCGGGGATCCGGAGTACGGGGTTCCGAATTACCGAGGGACCACTGTTTTTCGGTCGTAATAGTCTCCGTCTTTTGGATAACCCATCGAAACGAAACCACGTATACCACTACGATTCTTAATGGTTGTGGCGTACCGTACTATTATTCAAGTTTCTACTTAAGACTCCTCGTAAAAAAACTTCCCTTAATAACGCAATTTATTTTGCTGTAAGATTCCGACTTCGTTTTTATACACATTCTTCGAACTATAGTTCAACTGAAAAGAAAAGCACTAACTGGGACATACACGGGATGCAATTAAAGAAGTGCCCAGCAGAATGTCATTGATGACACATGATTCACTTGTAAATGATGATGCAACAGGCAGTGTTTCAGACTGGTAGGGTGATGAAGCGGAGAGACAGATTATGGGTAGGACTCGAGACTGGTAAAGCCTGTTTGTTCTCTTTCCGTGTTACAGAAAATTCATTAACACGTTGACCCCCCCCCAAACAAGGGCGCAGTATATTCCGAATTATACACCTACACACCCATACAACGAGGAGTTACTGTACGTGGAATGGAAATACAGCTAAAGGACAAACGCAGCCGTTTGTATGTTTTAGCCTTCAACTTGGAGTTTGGTAACTAAGCATGCTGCAGTGTTCATGCGTCGACGTCTTTGGTAACATGTATATAATGCTCCAAGTCCTTAACGCAATTACGCTTGTTTCTTACACACATTTGGGTCTTCCCACAAAACGTCCGGACCGGCTCCCGGACCCACCCAGCCTCCTGCTCGATGGGTTTATACCCATCAAGCAGGAGGCATTAAGTTAACCACCGACCTCCACCTGTGCCGAGGTTAAGAACGCGTGGAGCTATAACTCTTCTTCCCCTGTACGCCTACAAGGTGTGTATGGAAGCAATTTTTCCGTGACTTTACCTATATCTCAATTTTCCTCCATGGGAACAACACGTGTATGTCACTTAAGGGAGCTCATCCTGCAGCATTCCTTCTGCATGCCGTCTCCTACTGAACTGACATTATGCTATACCGTCAACTGAATTCGCAGTGCGCACTGTGCAGTGTGTTTCGTATGGCCGGTGTGCCTAGATTTGCTTAGTTACCACACTCCAAGTTGAAGGCTAAAACATACAAACCTACCATTTACTTCACCTATCTTTATTACTGCACCGTGCATTTCGTAGAATCACTTCAATTATCAACCAACAGATGCACTTACATAATATTTCACATTAAAACACCTAAAATCGCTCCGACATGTTTCGATCCTAAGATTATCCCCAAGGAGCTACGTTGTTCTTTGCTAAAGTCATTTTAAAAACATTCACAAAATAATTCCTTTCTATTAACAGGGTGATGTGGCAACATGTCGTATTGTGTAAGAGTACGCTGTTGAGAATGCGCCTGGCTATGGTGTGCGTCGTGTGTTACGTAGTGAGAGGCTGTTTTAATGTGAAATTTTATGTAAGTGCATTTGTTGGTTGATAATTAAAGTGATTTACTTCACCTGTTGCTGTACATCAGAGACCGCGGAATATTTCACAACAGCATGCCGAGGAGATTAAATGAATCAAAGCTGCAGATGGCGGATCTAGAGGATAATAATTTTCACAACTTCAATTAATTCCCAAATAATCACACACGATCACGAGTGAGATACGACGGAGGACGGAATATGGAGGAGATAACAAATGCGAACATTCTGTCGCTAGAACCATCAACGAAGAGACCACAGACAGATAAGTAAAACGAAAAGATAATATTAATGTGAATAATGAAGAAGGGCGTAAGGTGTAGGCTGCACTCAAAACGCTCCAGTGAACAAGGCAATGGAAAAATCGGGATGCACACAACGCGGCGAATTTACTGACCAGCTGAGCGACTATCAGCTTCTCAATAGCTGCCATACACGTAGAACGTTAGATTCGTCCTTTTAAATACCAAACATTTGTAACCACTTCATTTAGAATGTTTTAACTTGTTCAAAAATCCTGTCCTTCCGCATCGTGTCCACTGACAGCATTGTTGTCTTTTAAGCTACACAGGCCAGGCCTACTTTAGCATACACTCCGACACATCACGTCTACCAACAAATTGTCTACATGATGAGATAAAGTGTAACCTGCGGAACACATAACTCATACGGTATCTTGATTGTCATCCGTGTATGCACGTTGCAGCACGTAGGGTATTCAAGTCCACTTGCGCAACAACAAAGAAGAAATATTTGTTTAAGTGTGTTATGTAACAACGTTGACAAGTGCCAAGGTTATATAGTGTCCGTTACAGATGAATAAATGAGTAACTTCGTTGGTATTAAACTTACAAGAGAAAACCAAAATACTCGGAGGAAACCTGTCCCAATGTCAACTAACACAAATCTCACACACAACTGCCTGGGATTGAAAGCGAGATTCCGAGATGAGAGGCCGGTGAATGACCGCCTGATGCACTGCACAGCGCCCCCCCCTCCCCCTCAAAAATGTACAAAGCTCGAAACTCATACAGTCCCTCAAATACTCCAAATTATTCAAAGATCCATTTTTCACTGAGCCTGATGGCCCGAAAAATGTAGAAGTTTGCTTATTAAAACATTACTGTAATACTAGCGATGTGTATTTGTCACACTGTAACAACTGTTGTGTATTTTCAGGTAGAGTTCTCTGCGACGCACCGATCACTTGTCCGGAGGATTCCTACATAGTGTGGTGGGTCTAAGTGTGATCGTGAAGCCACGCCAATGAGAAGACCCTGGTCCAATACGGGTCGTGGAGTCATGGGGAAAGAAAGAAAGAAAGAAAGAAAGAAAGAAAGAAAGAAAGAAAAAAACCAGTATCTGATAAAGCGTAAAATTTATTAAGTTCTTTATTACGTAACAGCCAAGCCCCTTAATCTTTTATATCCAATTTCACACGCACCAAAATATATAGACATCAGACATTAGCATACCTCCTACACTCGACACTGAGTGCACAAATACAACCTTACCACGACTCAATCCACGTTTGGGATTCCAGGTGGTTTCTGGATGATCAGTGACATCTAGGGAAGACTTCAGAGCCCCCAGCTGCAGCCTGTATGGTGGTCGCAGGAACATCTCTACCGTTTTGTGCTGTGTGTATCCCTGTGTTTTAAACCAAAGTTTTAATGCGTGTGCAAGTGTACGGTCGTGTTTTTGCTCAGTTACTTTGCAACGGACCATTTTGAGGGCGTTACTTTAGCTATTGACAGGATTCCCCTGATGATGGCACATTTAACGTGCCGAAACATGTAGATTTACTGACGTCCGATGTGCATATATTTTGGTGCATGTAACGTTGGTTGTAAGAAGTAATAATGCAATACAACGCACGTTACATATAATACCAAGAAAACCCAATCCCCTGTTACACTTTACCCCCCCCCCCCCCCCCCCCCCCCTCTCTCCCTCTCTCCTCCCCCCCCCCCCCACCACACTTAACCCCCGGAAATATCTGCCACCCCCCCGACAACACAAACATTCCTTTCGTTGTGACAAACG
>Ga0123355_10011373_pt1 | contig 13714 bp, 7 predicted proteins | sample TergutEmb28metaG_3_FD_89872 | JGI IMG/M metagenome (GOLD analysis project Ga0123355, IMG submission 89872) | Embiratermes neotenicus P1 segment gut microbial communities from Petit-Saut dam, French Guiana - Emb289 P1 | ecosystem: Host-associated > Arthropoda: Insects > Digestive system > Gut ...
AAATTACACAACATAACATCCACAACCAACACTTACCGCTACTGTTCCTGTTCCTGTCCTACACACAGCACATTACACAACATAACATCCACAACCAACACTTACCGCAACTGTTCCTGTTCCTGTCCTACACACAGCACATTACACAACATAACATCCACAACCAACACTCACCGCTACTGTTTCTGTCCCTGTCCTACACACAGCACATTACACAACATAACATCCACAACCAACACTTACCGCGATCTTTCCTGTTCCTGTCCTACACACAGCACATTACACAACATAAGATCCACAACCAACACTTACCGCAACTCTTCCTGTTCCTGTCCTACACACAGCACATTACACAACATAACATCCACAACCAACACTTACCGCTACTGTTCCAGTTCCTGTCCTACACACAGCACATTACACAACATAACATCCACAACCAACACTTACCGCGATCTTTCCTGTTCCTGTCCTGCACACAGCACATTACGCAACATAAGATCCACAACCAACACTTACCGCTACTGATCCTGTTCCTGTCCTACACACAGCACATTACACAACATAACATCCACAACCAACACTTACCGCTACTGTTCCTGTTTCTGTCCTACACACAGCACATTACACAACATAACATCCACAACCAACACTTACCGCTACTGTTCCTGTTCCTGTCCTACATACATCACATTACACAACATAACATCCACAACCAACACTTACCGCTGATAAGGAATGCGCTCTTCCATCCCACCTTCCTTGGTCTGATGGCCCGAAACTCCATTATGATTTTGACAAAAGGTAAATTGTGGGCGGTGGAAAGGCTATTAATTTTTTTTCAGCCAATAAAATTGCAGCAATTGGTTGGTAGCTTGTTATTAGGCTAAAGAGGTGTGCAGTATGTGGTGGCGGCGGACTTTGATAGTAGGATTTGGGACTGAGTGGTTGTGTGAATATTTGAGTGGCGGTTTGTTATGGGAGGATTTTTAACTGATTGACAGAGAGAGAGTTTAGCCGTGGGAGGCTTTTGCTGATCTGTGTTAGGAGGAATTGTGACTGAGTGAATGCCTGTCAGATTGGTTTTACCAGGGGAATTGAATGTTGAGAGCAAAACTTGATTTATCAAGGAATAATACAATACAACACAGTGGGAGTAGGAATTGTTAGACTGGCGTTTTGCAGAGTAAATATACCGTGTGCTGAGATGTATATATCGGACTGTATAGGTGGTCGAGTGGCTGTGTAGGGAGGGAGGAAGTGTTAGTCTGGCGTTATTGCAGGGTAAATATACCGTGTGCGGAGCTGTATATAGGATGTCCCAGGAGGAATGTGCCAGACTTCGGGAGGGTGTTCGTTATGCTAAAGTATAGAGATATAACCCAAAACACCTATGTCCAAATTTGAACGGTTACGGAGATAATGACCAATGAAGTTTGAAACTTTGACAGCTGTTACATACTTATTGATTACCAAATACATATTAACCTGGTAGGAATATATGGTTTCTGTAATATTAATATCTTTACTTAACCTCAAACTAACTTGTGAGTGACATAAAGCCATTAAATTGAACTACAAAAACACTCGCTCTCATGTCATAGTTGTCCTTAGGTTTCCAAGCAATATACATGACAAATGACTGCCCAGCTGTGACGTAACAAAGCTGACCGCGCATTCCGTTATAAGCGTAGCGTGAGCTGAACTGCTGTAATATGACTCCACACTCAAGGACGAAAATGGATAAGATTGTCAGCTGACAGGTACAGTGCGAGGACCCGCAAGAAGACCACACTTTTCTCTGGCCATTATCTCCTTAACCGTTCAACTTTGGACATAGGTGTTTCGGGTTATATCGGTATACTTTAACATAAGGAACACCCTCCCAAAGTCTGGCACATTCCCCCTGGGACACTCTGTATATCGGACTCTACGGGTGGTCTAGTGGCTGTGGAGGGAGGGAGGAAGTGTTAGACTGGCGTTATTGCAGGGTAAATATACCGTGTGCTGAGCTGTATATATCGGACTGTATGGAGGGTCCAGCGGCTGTGTAGGGAGGGAAGAATTTGATATAAGACTAGATCAGAGAACAAATAGGTGAAAAGCAGAATATGCAACAGTAATAATTACTTACTTGTCCCACCTTAAATAAAGCAAATCCCACTCCATTCGCAGTATATGACTGTCTGTGCCGATCTGTGCTACTGGCCTCTACATGACCTCATCTGTGCTCGTGTTGGTACCGAACGGTACAGAAGTACTTGAAGTGGCATTTTCAATGTGAAATGAAGTACTTACATTTTGTGGCTATTAGAATGTTTGAGTTGGTAAAACTGTCTTCTGACTCTGTTACAATCATCATGGTCACCCAATGCCCCACGATGTACGTTACCAACAAATTGTTCATTTGATTGTTTTGCATTGCATTGGAGCACTTTTGTACTATTTTATGTTCCTCGACGAGGCTCGAGGTTTCACCTTGTCTTTTAAAAATAATAACGACCTATAAGGAAGACATTTCGGTTCATAGGATTCGCCTCGATGATCACTTGAAAGTGGTGGCTTAATCTTCCCAAATTCGACATTAAATGAATCCCTCAAATTCTTCCATTTATTGCGTAGCACTGCGTACGAAAGAACAAGAAGGAATCTCACATTTTGCTGCATTAAGTAGAGAAATAAAATAAACAAATTTATATTAAATTTTGAATGTCTAAATGTTCTTTTTCAGCAGACATAAAATCACTTTTAATAATTATTAATTTAAATTAATATTATGAGATGTGGAATTGAATATTGTTGTTATAATAAATTTTTGTTATTTGTAAAATTGACTACTCATTTATTACTTTATTTCAGATATTCTTGCCTGCAAAAGTCATTTCGGTTTTTTTAAAGAGAAAAAAATTTACTTAACTGATACTTCCATTTCTCCCCAAATTTTTTTTCCAACAATTATCCACAACGTACCGAAATGTGTAGTTTTTCAGTCTTTTATCGAAACTTTCAGGTCTGAGAAACATTTTACCGATTGGAGTATAAGTATCCATTGTTATTATAGTAAATATATAAGTTTAAATAACAAATACATAACATACGATATGGTCACTGCGTGCCGATGTCCGACTGAATACGAAACAGGAATGAGGAAATCATTCCGGCGAAAAGTCTGATTCCGACTTTCTGGACCGCACTGCCTCAGCCTGCCAACGCTATACTCCGACTGTCTGGACCGATATGTCGCAGCCTGCCAAACTATACTCCGACTGTCGGGACCAATATGTCGCAGCCTGACAAAACTATACTCCGACTGTCTGGACCAATATGCTGCAGCCTGCCACCACTGAATTCTAACGGTCTGGACCGATATGTCTCAGCCTGCCACCACAATACTCCGACTGTCTGGACCGACATGCCGCAGCCTGCCAACACTACACTCCGACTGTTTGGACCGACCCGCCGCAGCCTGCCATCACTATACTCCGACTGTCTGGACCGACATGCCGCATCCTGCCACAACTATAATCTGACTATCTGGACCGACATGTCGCAGCCTGCCACCACTACACTCCGACTGTCTGGAACAACATGCCGCAGCCTGCCACCATTATAATCAGACTGTCTGGACCGACCCGCCTCAGCCTGCCATCACTATACTCCGACTGTCTGGACCAACATGCCGCAGCCTGCCACCACTATAATCAGACTGTCTGGACCGACCCACCGCAGCTTGCCACCACTACACTCCGACTGTCTGGACCGACATGTCGCAACTTTCCACCACTATATTCCGACTGTCTGGACCGAAATGCCGCATCCTGCCACCACTATAATCTGACTATCTGGACCGACATGCCGCAGCCTGCCACCACTACACTCCGACTGTCTGGAACAACATGCCGCAGCCTGCCACCACTATAATCAGACTGTCTGGACCGACCCGCCGCAGCTTGCCACCACTACACTCCGACTGTCTGGACCGACATGTCCCAGCTTTCCACCACTATATTCCGACTGTCTGGACCGAAATGACGCATCCTGCCACCACTATAATCCGAATGTCTGGACCAACATGTCGCAGCCTGCCACCAGTATAATCCGACTGTCTGGACCGACATGCCGCAGCCTGCGACCACCATACTCCGACTGCCTGGACCGATATGCCGCAGCCTGCCACCACTATACTCCAACTGTCTGGAACGAAATGCCGCAGCCTGCCACCAAAATGTAGTGAATATCAAATTTGAGTTTTGTTTACTACACACATGTTGTGTTTAGCTTGGTGAAATTCACCCGGACTTTGCCGCCAGCTGCACTTTTGTGAAGTCAGCGGAAAATGACTGAGCTCGGCATTTGTACGCTGGTTACACTTTAGCCATGTGTTAAGGAATGCATGATACATCAATTCACCTCTACATATGTGCCTGCTTGGCTAAGGCTCGAGAGCTCAATCGTCAACTACTCGCCGCTGCTGGCTGCTACGTAACTCCACGTTGAAGAAACTTTTATATTTTGCGTAATCTACTGAACTAATGCAAAGCAGAGACTGTGATGCGGTTATACTGCAAATATCTTCTGTTGATACAAGGTGAGTTGTGTTGACTGGATTGGAAATTTAAAAATTTTTGAGTTGAGCAAATTTGGTTATTATTTATTTAATTTTATTGAGTTCAAATTCCAAATTACACCGCGAGTAGGTACATATATACGAGGGGAGACAATTATTGAAACTGATTAATTTGAACATATTTGTGTATTAACTAGATTGCTATTGTGGACATTTAATTTATTAGAATTATTATTTTAGAATATAAATTTAGAGTTGAAATTGAATTATTTGAACGGCTCTACAATACCCTTGAAATCCCGATACATTATACGGAAAATTAGTTGTCAATGATAGGAAAAGATTATTGACATGATGGCAGCAATATCCTAGGTGTTAAGAAGTGAGTTATTAACCCTATAACAAGTAGTGTCCGCCCGCGGACGGATTAACAGGGAACAGGTTACCCGGGGTAGACACTACAACTATACTCCGACTGTATGGAACAACATGCCGCAGCCTGCCACCACTATACTCCGACTGCCTGGACCGATATGCCGCAGCCTGCCACCACTATACTCCGACTGCCTGCATCAACATGTCGCAGCCTGCCACCACTACAATCCGACTGTGTGGAACGACATGCCGCAGCCTGCCACCACCATACTCCGACTGTCTGGACCGACATGCCGCAGCCTTCCACCACTATACTCCGACTCTCTGGACCGAAATGCCGCATCCTGACACCAATATAATCCGATTGTCTGGACCGACATGCCGCAGCCTGCCACCACTATACTCCGACTGTCTGGAACGACACGCCGCATCCTGCCACCACTATAATCCGAATGTCTGGACCGACATGCCGCAACCTGCCACCACTATAATCCGACTGTTTGGACCGACATGCCGCAGCCTTCCACCACTATACTCCGACTGTCTGGACCGACATGCCGCAGCCTGCCACCCCTATACTCCGACTGTCTGGAACGATATTCCGCAGCCTACCATCACTATAATCCTACTGTCTGGACCGACATGCCGGAGCCTGCCACCAGTATACTCCGACTGTCTGGACCGATATGCCGCAGCCTGCTACCACTATAATCCGACTGTCTGGACCGACCCGCCGCAGCCTAACAGCAATATACTCCGACTGTCTGGACCGACATGCCGCAGCCTGCCACAACTATACTCTGACTGCCTGGACCGACATGCTGCAGCCTGCCACCAATGTACTCCAACTCTCTGGACCAACCCGCCGCAGCCTGCCACCACTATACACACCTGCACCGTTAAACAAAAGATATTCTTTGCGCCGACTGACTCCGAATCTCGGAATAGGATTCGGAACCTTCATCTGCCAGCACTGTACCATACCCTTAGACCGAACGGCCATCGGTTAGGAGCAGAAAGAATGGAGGAGCCCTGAATCTGAGGTTTTTCCTTCGTATTTTAAATTATTTCATCGTCTAGCCTACATTTATTCAAACATTAAAAATTCCACATATTCTTGCGCCATGTGTCGTTTGAAGCGATTCGCTATCTGGTGGCTTCTTCTGAAGCTGCAACGAATGACTTCACTGCCACAATCTTGTTCCCCCTCTTCCTACGTACGTTGCCATTTGGCAAGCAGAAGCTGCGAGATGTGTTTGGGTGGGCCGTGTTTCATATATTGGTCCGGACACAGCTTGTATCAACAGAAGTACTTCATGAATATCTGCAGTCCCTCCAATCTTGTGTCCCGGCATTACCTCAAACGAGGCCAGTCTATCCTTTCCAGTTCCATTTTAGCTGATCCCCCTGCCATTTTATTCTAAATAAACCAAAAGACAGCGTAAACAAACCGCGTCTGAAGGTCCAGGCTTACTACGGGGTTGTTATTGGCAGACTTTCATACTTTGTAAGGTACTTTAGTTTATCAGTACGTCGGAAACCTCGTGTTTATATTCTTAACCTTCTGCAGCACAGTGACCTCTATACGTACAGTCTACTGCAACATTCAGTAACTCGTTTCACCTACACATTACTTACCTCTCTCGTACGATTTTCTGAAAGATCTGCACTAACCAGTTAATATTGTGAAGTACGAACTGAACTTTTAGGTGCGTTCATAGACTTGTGAAGATCGACTATTAGCTCCATCATATCTTTCCGTCTGTCCGTTCTTCCCTACACATGACACAACTCACCTCCTACTGGACGGATTTGGATGAAATTGACATTTGAGTATTTTTCGTAACTCTGTCGAAAACACTGAAGATTAAATAAATCAGACAAAAATAACGGCACTTCACAAGAAAACCAATTTACACTTTTGATCATATCTCGCTCAGTAGTTTTAGAGCAAAGAAACCTGAAGAGAAAATTCGTATGGAAAGTCAAATCACACATTAACATTTCAGTGACTTTTTTTTCTTTCGAAAGTGATATCTTTTGTGAGATAACGTAGAAATATTTTTGAACCGTGAATACACAGAGGAATATATGGTGCATGCGCATTTGGTGTTGAATACGTAAGGCTACAAAATGCATTCAAAATATGTTGTACTATTTCTTTACACTGCAAAATTGCAACAGGAAGTTGCCTGAACTTCACGTCATACGTACATTGCCGGTTTTGTTAATGTTGTGTACATTCGTCTGAAAATGTTCAGTCCATCTTTAAACATTATGCAGTGTAATATCCAATTACATTTCCAATCCGGTATTTTCTCGTTACGATCCCTTTATTTTTCTGTTACACCAGACAGTGTGACAGCTCTGCAGGCAGGAAGCATTAGCTGCTGCACTAAATTTGCAATTTAAATGTATTGCTACACTAAATTTTGTCTGCCTCTGCGCCAACCTGTGCCACTGTAATGACATTTTGTACTATGTGACTGCAGCAGACTGTGTTTGGAGGTACAATAATAGCGAGACACTGTAAGTTGTGTACAACGGACAGAACTGTGCACAGTAAGTTGTGTATAACGGACAGAACTGTGCACAGTGAGTTGTGTATAGCGGACAGAACTGTACACATTAAGTTGTCAATAGTGGACAGAACTGTGCACATTACGTTGTGTACAGCGGAAAGAACTGTGCGCATTGAGTTGTGTATAGCGGACAGAAATGTGCACAGTAAGTTGTTAATAGTGAACAGAACTGTTCACAGTACGTTGTGTACAGCGGACAGAACTGTGCGCATTAAGTTGTGTATAGCGGACAGAAATGTGCACAGTAAGTTGTGTATAGCGGAGAGAACTGTGAACATTAAGTTGAGTAGAGTGGACAGAACTGTGCACAGTAAATTGTGTATAGCGGACAGAACTTTGAACAGTAAGTTGTGTACAGCGGACAGAACTGTGAAGAGTAAGTTGTGTAAAGCGGACAAAAATGAGCCCATTAATTTGTGTACAGCGGACAGTCCTTTGCACAGTAAGTTGTGTATAGCGGACACAACTGTGCAGAGTACGTTGTGTATAGCGGACAGAACTGTTCACAGTACGTTGTATATAGCGGACATAACTGTGCACAGTAAGTTGCGTATAGCGGACAGAAATGTGCACAGTAAGTTGTGTATAGCGGACAGAAATGTGCACAGTAAGTTGTGTATAGCGGACAGAACGTTGCACAGTAAATTTTGTATAGCGGATAGAAGTGTGCATAGTACGTTTTGTATAGCGGACAAAACTGAGCACAGTAAATTGTGTATAGCGTACAGAACTGTGCACTGTAAGTTGTTTATAGTGGACAGAACTGTGCACAGTACGTTGTGTACAGCGGACAATACTGTGTGCATTAAGTTGTGTATAGCGGACAGAACTGTGCAGACTAAGTTGTGTATAGCGGACAGAACTGTGCGCATTAAATTGAGTATAGCGGACAGAACTGTGCACAGTCATTTGTGTATATCGGACAGAACTTTGCACAGTAATTTATGTATAGCGGACAGAAATATGCAGAGTAAATTGTGTATAGCGGACAGAACAACAGAAAGTTGTGTAGAGTGGACAGAACTGTGCACAGTTAGTTGTGTATAGCAGACAGAACTGTGCACAGTAAGTTGTGTATAGCGGATAGAACTGTGCGCAGAATGTTGGAGAAGCATGATGTTGTTTTGGACCTGCAGCATATCAGCTAGTTGCGTCAGTTTCCCACAGGTTGGTCCAAATCTGCTGTCCATCTTGAAACAAGGCTGTGTTACATTCAGATGTGTGCAGTCAGCTGTGCAGGTGAAGCAGCAGCACACGTGTGCAGCTTACGTGTGCTTAGCTGGATGAATTACCAACCTCTTTAGTGTAAAACGGCCAGGGCGTGAAGCTCTCCACTATACTGCATTTTGTGCCAAGTTTAAGGAAGCATTCAAATGTACTTCCGCTTCCTATTATGGCTTCGTAACGTCTTGTTTAATTATTTCAGTTACACTTACACAATATTCTTTCACCACAGAAGGATTTAAAGCGTCAGTATTATTTACATTTATGCCCCATATTAAACGTCGTGGTTTTTCGTTTTTGTGTGTACAAAGTTTTAATTTTGATAGAAACATCAGAAGTGGCATGTTATTATTATTATTATTATTGTTGTTGTTGTTGTTGTTTAAACTGTCAACTCACTTAAGTTTATATCGTATATTAGGGCATGTTTTGACCCCTAAAAGGTCAGCATCTGGCTCAAATACTTGATATAAAATATAAAAATGTTACACAATCTCTGTATCACACAATTCAATTCTCAGATTTACAAATCCTGTTTACATTCTGCAACACAATATGGTTAAAAATTAAAATGGCTTTAAAAGAATAATTGTGTTGGAGCTGTAGATAATTGGGTTGTTATGGCAGTGCGGTGTGGCACGGTTAGTGTTGCATTGTGTGACAGTGTGTATATTTATATTTGATGTCTCAGTTTGTTAGGTCCAGCCGTGTATTGTTCACTGAAGTAACAGGACAAACACGTTAGGCTGTGTTGAGTATTGGCACACCGCGTTTGCCATATTTCTTAATTACGCATTAGTACCGGCGGTTGGTTAAGCAGCTGCTACAATATAAAGAAGTGTAGATTGTTGGCCGCTGTTACTGTATGGAATGTGGAAATAAATTTTCAGACGTAAAAAGTGATCTGCTTTGATTCAGTACAGACCTTCAATATTGCAGTCCAAGTGTAAGATGAAGGCCGGTGTGTATTTCTGATAATATGTCGCTGGAATCTTTCCAGATGAGAAATTTGTGTAGAGAAAACAAGACACACTTTTATGTCCAGCAACGTTTTTCAAAAAATCCTGCCGTTTGTGGGATAATGTGGAAAACTGTGTTAGAGTTGGACAGGCCACAGGTGACAACAAATATGGCGCATGCTTATCGCATACTGGATAATTAAGTTTCTTCAGACATAACCAGAATATGTAGAATATTTTGCATTTGCAGTGCAAAATTATTTACTTGAACGCGCCAAAGTAGTACATTTGTACGTGCATTTTCTCTAACGCTACGTTTCTAACAAAATCAATCATTATTAAAAATTACACTTCAGTATATTTTCACATTTTCTTCCATTCCGTTGATACAGTTTATTGAATGTGGCTACACAAATGGCTTACACAATTTTCGCACATGCATTGACCTTATTTTTAACCCAATTCCAATTTCTTACCCACATTCCTATTGACATTTAAGTCACATTCTTATTAATGCATTTCTTAAGCAGCAGAATGTCTTCCTTCACCTTGCAGCCTTACATCTTCCTATACACAAAATGCTGTACCGCTTAATTCCGCGAATATCTGCACTAGCAGAGCTTCATATACTGCAGTGTTTCGCTTACAGCAACACATCTCTGATATCTGTAATTCAATTCACATTTCAACCGGCCTCTATTGAAAGAATCTGCCCCCCAATTCTCCAGTCGCACAATTTCAGTTCCTCTATTGCACCGCCATTTTCTCTATTTCCTTCCTTCTAAATAGAAGTGCCTTATTTTTTAATCTCGACAGCTCTGAACACTCCATATTCTCCACTGAATCTCCAAAAGTCTCCTTCAAACAATGCGCTCAAACAATTGTCACCTTCACTTTTTTGATGTAGGTCGGAATTTTAGCAACCTGCAAGTGCCTTCATTGCAACAGCTGAAAATTGCGTCACGCATTTTTCTCTTTTCGCCTCCAGTACTGTTCTCTATTTACACTAATTTTATTCATAACTTACCCTCTCCCTCAACTCTCCTCCTGCACCTCAAAAATTATATTCCCTTATAATTCTATATTACTATGGCTTCTATCGTCTATATATTTTACTCATAACACCTATATTAATTTGGTTCCTAGGCTATTCGTGGCAGGGAAGTAACTGCCTTCCTATACTATTTCAAAATTGTACCCCTGTGCATATTCTAATAACTTCCCAAGCAAAACCTGTCAGCCCTCAGTACCTGCACATTATTAGAGAATTATGTAAATATTAGTACTCTCGCAACAGAATATTTCCCCTTTCCCTGCTACAGTAACTCACTTCGTGCCCTTTAAACCATCCACTGCCAGTCGCAAGCCCAAAATCTCCTTCGTAATTTTTGTTTCTACAAATGACGTATTGCTGACGTAAGTAACTATCACGTATGAGTGAGTGAAGTGTTCATATTTCTATGATGATGGGGTTCATACTTCAAGCACAAAGACAGTCTTTAAGTTTTAAGTATGCTTAAATGTGCATAATAAGTACGGTGCGCCGACGCCTGAACTGAGGAGACAATTAAGCTGAAACAGCAGACATATAGCACAATAGCACATTTGTTATTGCTGCGTATGGAGTTTGTTGCTTTTATATCACGAGTAGATATAAAGAATTATAACAAACTTTGGATGCAATTAACAAATAATGTTGAATAATATTCCAGCACATAGCCACATAGTGTACAGTTATTTGCAGACACTGCTAACTGATCGTCACACTGTGTCAGCACTCTGCTGTCAGTTACAGTCTCCATTCACACAAAACTGTATGTTACATGACACAGATAATCACATGTGTGATCGTAGTGATGCTTATCGAAGCAATAAATTTACAACTTACATCCGATACATGTAAGCCGCAGTAGTTAGCAATACAAAATTATCATTGCATCAGAACAACAACCAATAATGTAATTCAATAAACACACCAACTAATGCACATACACAAATTATTTTACATTAAAACATTTAAAATCGCTCCAACTTCTTTTGATCCTAAGATCATTTTCAGGGAGCTACACTGTTCCTTGCTGAAGTCACATTAAAAAAAACACTCAATTATTAATTAATTTATATTACTTCTGTGCTGTGGCAGCATGTCCTATTGTGCATGTTGTACGCTGCTGAGAATTACCTGACTATGTGTGACGTGACTGCTCAGTCTCATGTTGCATAACCAACAATGTAACATGTGTTTCGTCTAAACTTGCCGCGTGACTCAGAATATTATTACCGCATAGCGCTGGAATACATGCAAGGGCCACAGCGCACCAAATTTGCGAATAATTTCATATGGATTCTGAAAATTAAAATTGATTTTGCTGACCAAAAAGCGTTATTGGCAATACGAGAACTAAAGTATTCATTCAATAAATCTCAGTAAACTTCCATATTTCCCGTTTCAGCTGCTGTGATGTTAGATGCACATCACATTTATTTATACTATCCACACTAAGCACTTACATCGGCAACTCACGGATCACATGCAAGTATCCAATTTCAGCGGCTCTTCTGAGAAACGTCCGGCAAGCTTAATTTCAATTATCCACCTGAGCGCCACGATTCAGCAAATGTCGTATCACCTCTACATGCTTGTTCCGACCTGCTGAGTACAGAGGAGTAAGGCCGTTTTTATTTTCTATACGCACATTAGCGCTTTTATTCAGCAGCTTTAGGACGACCTCCACGTGACCTTCAGCAGTTGCTGTGTTCAGAGGTGTCTAACCATTATTATTTACACTATCCACATTAGCGCCATATTTCAGCAGCTCTTGGACAACCTCCACGTGGCCTTCTTCAGCTCCTGTGTTGAGAGGTGTATAACCATTTTCATTTGCACTATCCACATTAGAGCCATGTTTCAGCAGCTCTTGGACAACCTCCACGTGATCTTTTTTAGCTGCTATGTTGAGAGGTGTATAACCATTTCCATTTGCACTATACACATTAGCGCCATATTTCAGCAACGCTTGGACAACCTCCAAGTGACCTTCTTCAGCTGCTGTGTTGAGAGGTGTAGAACAATTTTCATTTGCACTATCCACACTAGCGCCATGTTTAAGCAGCTCTCGGACCACCTCCAAGTGACCTTTTCTAGCTGCTGTATTGAGAGGTGTGTAACCATCATTTGCACTTTCCATACTAGCCCCATAATTCAACAACTCTCTGACAACCTCCACGTGACCTTCTTCAGCTGCTGTGTTGAGAGGTGTAGAACCATTTTCATTTGCACTATCCACATTAGCGCCATGTTTAAGCAGCTCTCGGACCACCTCCAAGTGACCTTTTTTAGCTGCTGTGTTGAGAGGTGTATAACCATCATTTGCACTTTCCATACTAGCCCCATAATTCAACAACTCTCTGACAACCTCCACGTGACCTTCTTCAGCTGCTGTGTTGAGAAGTGTAGAACCATTTTCATTTGCACTATCCATATTAGCGCCATGTTTAAGCAGCTCTCGGACCACCTCCAAGTGACCTTTTTTAACTGCTGTGTTGAGAGGTGTATAACCATCATTTGCACTTTCCAAGCTAGCCCCATAATTCAACAACTCTCTGACAACCTCCACGTGACCTTCTTCAGCTGCTGTGGTGAGAGGTGTAGAACCATTTTCATTTGCAATATCCACATTAGCGCCATGTTTAAGCAGCTCTCGGACCACCTCCACGTGACCTTTTTTAGCTGCTGTGTTGAGAGGTGTATAACCATAATTTTCACTTTCCATACTAGCCCCATAATTCAACAACTCTCTGACAATCTCCACGTCGCCTCTAAAAGCTGCTGTGTTGAGAGGTGTATAACCATTTTTATTTGCACTATCCACACTAGCGCCATTTTTAAGCAGCTCTCGGACAACCTCCACGTGACCTAAATGAGCTGCTGAGTTCAGAGGTGTCCAATCATCATTTGAACTTTTCATACTAGCCCCATGATTCAACAACTCTTTGACAACATCAAA
>Ga0123355_10011374_pt1 | contig 13714 bp, 14 predicted proteins | sample TergutEmb28metaG_3_FD_89872 | JGI IMG/M metagenome (GOLD analysis project Ga0123355, IMG submission 89872) | Embiratermes neotenicus P1 segment gut microbial communities from Petit-Saut dam, French Guiana - Emb289 P1 | ecosystem: Host-associated > Arthropoda: Insects > Digestive system > Gut ...
AGAGAGAGAGAGAGAGAGAGAGAGAGAGAGAGAGAAAGATATGAAGCAGACATTGCAACAAAGTCTTATCTCCAAGGGCCCAGTTATGGTCTTTTGACCTTCCTCGCTTCTGGTAACCTAACAAACAATGTCTTGGTATGCACACTGAAGAACTGAATGCAGTCACCAGAAACAGGGCAATGTTGACAAATATGACAAATGAGAGTGGGCCAACAGCCAAACATGGAACCTAAACCCATAAAAACGGTATGAATTCTTCATGTTACAAAATGTCATGGTTGGATGCATACCTCTCCCGCTTCACGTATGGAAGGCCCTAGACTCACATCTTGAAACACAGTCACCCTGCTGGCAATGGTTTTTGTGATATTCCTCAGTCCCTCCAGGAAAACTTCAGTACAGTACTTCATATTAGGCCATGAACACTTCCTTCCATAACCTCTCCAATTCCCTATCTACTGATCATTGATCATCCTACTGTTTGATACTGTTATACAGACTGAGCTACTGACAGCATTCCTAACACATTGTTGATATTCTGCATAATGTAATGCTTGTAATTTGATAGCTGTGCACAGCTGAGAGATTATGTTCATTTATTATTTACACATAAGTTTTCCTAGACCACTGTTACCATCCCTTTGTGCATTTTAGAACTATTTGATAGGCTTGGAGTAGTTGAGGTTTACAAAATCAAGACACTACTGTACTTAGAGTTTATAAAATATCACTCAGTCTGTTGGGGCAAAGTGATGGTTCTAACCTGACCACATAAACCAAAAACACAAATCTTATGTGCTTATTGAACAGGAGGGTTAATGAACCATACCTGGACTTGGATCAATTGCAGCCAAGAGCTCGAGGTGCAGTCTAAGTACCGACAGGTTTCCAGGGTCTCCTGTTCTTTGCAAAGCAATCACCAGTTCCTGCACTGACTGTGCAAATGATTGTGGTGTCTGCAGTTTGTCGATGATGCTCTGCATATGTGATTTATGTGCTGTGTCACCATACAGTAAGGCTGACCACTGGTCTGGAGCAATGCGCAGACCTGCTTCAGTTGCAATCTGTACAATCTGTGCATCGTGCTCTCGTCGCAGAGCTTCGTAAGTACGAAATTCCTCTTTTAGCTGCATCAGAGATGAATCACCTTCTCTCTTTGACACCTACAATTCAAATACAAAGTCACCGCTCAAAAGAAGGATACATTAAGGGACTGGCAGTTCTATCTGGAACATCAAGGCAGATATTCTCAGACTTTTAGAACATACATTCATTTTCAGAGGGACTTCTCATTCAGCATAACAATGCCTGGTTATACAAAGCTAACGTACAGCAAAGTACTGCAACACAAAAATGTCCGTAACTCTTGTCTTGTGAACACATGCTCTTCCTTGGTAAATGTCCCTGTACAAACTCAGCATGTGGTAGAGGTACCATGTGATTACAAACATGCAGACTCTGATGTAGCAATATTTACCTTAACACTGTGACTCTGTCACTTATTATTTCAACTTCAACTGTATAAATAACACCAAATGTTACACCCTACCTTAAAACAAGATGCTCTGTACAAAAGTTGAACGACATGACCAATGCTGGTTTTAGAGGCTTGTGGAAAATGTGGCTCCAATCTCTGGACCACAAACATGACCAGAACCTTCCGAGACAGAGCAGAACCATCTTCTAAAGCCAGCAAAACCAACTTCAGAACCTCTTCTTGCATTGCTGAAAAATATGGTATAATATCAGTGTTTAAAACTACAGAGTGCATGTTGCTAAATGTCATCCTACTGTACACTGTGGTGTGGAATGGTGGGAGACAGACTGGAGAAACAGGCGTAACAGAAGGAGACGTACGAGAAGAAGGGGAAGTAAAAAAATACAAACCTGAAGATGAAAAGAACCATAAAAGAATGGGATCAAGTGCCAAGTGGAGGGACAAGTTTATTGGATAATGCAGCAAAATACCTACATTCAGTAAGACTGAACATTCTTCTGTGTGTCTAGAATGCAGACAATGCTCTTCCAAGCTGGGCCAAACATGTTGCCAGGTGCCCGACACAAACAAGGTCATAAGAAGCTTTACAGTAAAACATATCTATAGTATGAAATTAACGCAAGTCATTAAAATCACTGTAACATACCTGGACCCAGAAACTGGCAACCTCTGGCACGAACTGCAGCCCACAAGTTGGCTGACAGCTGCTGTGGATTTTGATGCTGAAGAATGAGCTCCGTCACAGTTCGCTCCCCAAGAGATCGTGCTGCCCGCATTGCTCGGGACCGCCCCTCCTCCTCCATCAGTTGGCAGTTGATCAGCGTTACCAATTTGCGTTGCATTGGTCTGGACAGAACACTCATGCCTCCACTTCCATTGCCTATACAACCACATAACATGAGTACAGTGTTTTATCTGATGTACAGAAAAACTTCACACCTCCTCCTCATTTCACTTTGCATGTTCTGAACACACAGTTTATAATCACAGCACCCACAAGCCACAGTTCTTCCATACTCCTATATTATCAGTTCAGTGCTCATTTCTCTTACAGATTTAACTAGAGAAAGCTGATCAGTGAAAGATGTTTTCAGTTTACTCTTTTATGCAGCTTTCCTCATAAAATCTCTCAATCATTATCAAGAGAAGTGATGCTGAATAAAATCAGCACTTGATGCAGCTGTACTAAGCAACCAGTTATTCAAGTAACTGTTTATGGCTTGCACACTAACACATGTTTAATATAAATGCCAATAAACTCTACAAACAGTAGTTCAAACATGTTAGGGAGGTGTACACCATATCATAACAATGGAACATTATGTCTGGACAAATGACAGAATAGCATCTTTAATTAGGGTATAACCACTTCCTTCCACATCCTTTCCAGATGCCACTAATTAAACTAAGAATAACAATGACACATTTACACCCACATAAATGTGTGAACACATAATTAAGAACATTACAGGCAAAGAAAGAGGGCAGGAAATCTTTTGATTTGCCTACTCACCTGACGAAAATGGTTTCAGATATAAAGCTAATTCTTCTATGCATTTTTTTGCCTGCAAATAATTTTTCAAGTCCTCCTTTGTGAGATGCTTTATACTTCCACCTCCTTCAGTTTCAGGAACACTAGCACCTACCAACTGCAGTAACGCAAAGTTGATTGGAAGATTTTCTATGTCAGTATTGATGCTTGTCTGAAAATGAAAATGTTACCTTGGATCAGATTTGAGGTTGTCACAGTCATGACTATGGAGAATACAGTTTTCTGGGATGTGATGATGTGCAGCCTGGTAATATTTTACCAGGGTTTCGGAGTAACCTACTGCCTCTTCTGCCCTGACGATGGACAAAGTAGGTTACTTTAAAATTATGGTAAATTTCTACCAGTCTATGTGGTATCACATTCCACAATACAGAATTCTGCTTGTTAGACAACAGTACAACTATTTTAAAAACTTACCCATGGTAACAGAGCAAATGTTATGATCACAATGGCACACACAGATCACTGCAGCACTACTTGTCTGACATTTACAGAAGAGCCAAAAATTTTGCTAATGATCCCGAATAACTTCAAATATTCATGCGGTGAAGCCTGACGGAAGAATACTATTACACTACAGATATTAGACTATCAGTGTTTAAACTCCTGGTACTGGACATTACAGAGTAAAAAAGAAAAAATATCAGAAGTAATCTTACATACACAGTGACACACATCTCTCTGAAAACTCAAGCCTGCAAACAAGGTTATCTTTGGGACAATAACTGGCCTGCTATTAAGAAATGGAACCAGCATATTTGTTCATTAAGCCAATGAAACCACGCCAGTCCACTTATTGTAACAGGTCTCAGGTAAACATTACACTGCCTTGGCACACAACATTTTTAATTCCCTAATAAGAAACCTATTCTCTTGGGCTTGCGCATTCCTGCGCTTTGAAGTGATAATGTGAAGCACTGTACCATGTGCTAGTACAATTCACCTGGTCAAACGGGCACTGTTTCCTGTGCAAGTTTGAAAGGCATGTCTTGCAAACTGTATGTCCACACCCTAAGCTGATAGGACTACGTAAGGTGGGATCAAATTCATTGCAACACACAGGGCACGACAGGAACTCAGTCCACTGCGGCGCCTGGATTGGCATTCTGAAATAAATAAATGTTTTAGAATACAATGCAACAGATGTTGACCTCACGTGGTTGTGCAGAAAATGGTTCATCGTAACGTCGTTCGTGAACGATCTACCCAAAAACGCAAAAGTGATTGTTAAATACATCGCAACTTAACTCGAGTATTAAATAACATTCCCTATAATAACTAAACAATTATCCTAATCATATAAGTATTCGGGTGCATATCTGCAGTGTGATTAGGGCATTGCTCTTGTCACGGATATGGACACAACCACTTTCTATAGCGAAATCATTCCGGCCCACCACACAAAACCACACACTTTACGACAAGCACCCTACTTGTAGGCATTACGTAAACACGCGACATTTAAAACAGGTCAGCCAATAGCATTAACAACCAAAACTGCTGATGTAAATAAATTAAATAGCTACAAATACCTTGATAAATCCACCACAACACATCAGGTAACCTTCACGTCCGCCATAACAGATCATTGTTGACTTGTGCTATCTGTAGGTAACGAGACGCAACACATGAACTACATTGGATTAGGGACGTAGCGGGTGAAGTACAGTACTCTTCAAAAGTAGCGATATTTGAGGTTCTCTCGTTGCTCTTGGTGAATGTTAAATTCCTCTTCCAAGGTTGTCTCCCGAATACGAAACCACTTCTGAGTTACTACGAACCCCAGACTTACAAAAGCCTCTAAAATGCAAAATATAATCATTAAAATATACATCGAGTTCAACACATTTTTGCCTAATGTTCCATCTATGGTCGATACAAACGTCATTCTCAATTCATAACAGTGTTTAAGGAAGGAAAGTATCAAATAAATGCATAAGTGCAACATTAATCCACATATTCGACAAAGCGATGTGTTTCAATTTTCAATTAGTACGCCCTTGTTGGGAGAAGGGGGCGAAAAATTGTTTCACCGGGGCCCCAAATCAGTTCTAGGGGGTCCTGTGTACGTAATTTGTGGCGCTAGAGTTGTGTTTCAACGTATCTGTTTCAGGTACCTAACTGGCAATTTTGAGCTTCAACAGGCGACAAGTTTGGGATTAAATGTTACCTCAACAATTTCACACTGTTAGAATTATCACAGACAGCTGGGACTTAATGAGATATATTTCAGAATCTACAGATACTTCTTTCTGCGTAAAATACTATACCCGCTTTTAAACGTGACATCCCTGCGTGATATAAATACACAAAGGTAAGGAAAGTATCTTCTTTCACAACAATAATTTTTGTGATTGACGACACTGTCTGTACGTTTGTAAACTATACCTGTCGTGATTTCAATTTCACTATTTCGATTAGTTAACTCACCAAATGAATGTTGTACTGGTAAAACATATTCAGAAGATTGCTTTCAGTAAGAAAGAATAAATCACGGTATATACATTCCACTGGTGCTGCCCTCTGTGAACTTCACACTTAATTTTATGACGGAAAAATTGATATATTTCAAAGTAATTCAAAATACGGGAAAACAGATTCTGCAGATTATGAAACAGTAAAACATAGCTGCTTATGAATTTCATTTAAAAATATAAACTCACAAATTATGTACACAATATAAAACATGGAATATCAGTTTCCAAAAACACACAAAAAGAAAAAGTCATGACTTATAATCCTGAATGACTGCTGCTGTAGAAATGAAATTTGTGGGGTAAAATACAAAACCTACCTGGAATGACATTAGAAGAAACCAAGCCATTTTAGATAACTTAAATGTCAGATCTGCATTAATCACAATTTTGCACAGAACACACAAGGCATATAGTCAGCAGTACAATATATATGAGGAATCATGCCAACAGGACTCAACAAGCAGGCCAAATGTTTCTCATCTTCATTATGATGACTATTATTATTCTTTTATTGCTGATTTATTTGATGATGTTGTCAATAGATCATAATATGGAGAGTTCAGCAATATGAATGCTGAACTGGAATACGTTTGTTTACAGTTCCACTCCAGCATCTGCCTGCTGAGACCAAAGGAACTATGAAAAGACCTATCTGAACTCAGGGCCTCCCAAACACACAGGATTGCCAGATGTTGAAATGTTTCAGTTGATTACTTAAACCTCAGACAAGCAAGGGGTCACCAATGTACTTACAGCAACTGTAAAGGCTGTTATTGCCTTTTGGGGCATGATACCATGTAGCCTGGTAGTGTTACAAATGCTGCACATGAACATGCTGCATTGATACTCATAGGAGCATTTTTGTACCCTGAAGACGAAAGCAGTAAATTCCTACGAAATTCTGGTCACATGCTACTGCACTATACAGCAGTCTTCACAGCTACACATGGTTGTACATTTCTATCCATTTCCAGTGTTTACATTATTGTATTACAACCAAGTAATTTCTGTGTCATTTACTCAGCCATACACATTTCAATCCATTTCAGATTAACCTCAGAGGTCCCACTATTTAGGAAAGTTATTAATAGCATCATGGGTTTACTCTGTTGTGAAGGCATTACATTTTAATTTGTGACACTTGAACAATTTACCCATTAATGTGCCTATTGCAGATACGCCCTTGCCTACAATAATTTTCATCCTCTCCTCTTCCATGTCGCACATTACAGGCTTAATCTGCTAGTAATGAAATATGTACCACCATCTTGTTTCTCCAAAAAACTCTTCAACATTTTAAACTGTTTCCATAAAACTGTTAACCTTCTTAGCCACCAAATATAAAAAAACCACAAATGCTATAGCCAGTTACTTAATTATAATCCTCAATACATACTCCTTACTATGGTCATGCCCTATGTATGTTGCTTATGGCTGTCATTTAATGTTGATGTTCATGACACAAAAAAATCTTAACATATCTCACACCTGACCCTATATTTTTGGGAATGTCAATTCCATTTGTATATGACCACCAACATGATCTCCTTTGTACACTGCTATTTGCCATTTACTTCATACACATTCTGTGCTTCATCAAACTTGCATCAACTGCTATGTCTTTATGCTGTATTCAAACCTTTATTTCTGTTGTGTGCCCAAGATAAAATGGATTTCCATAGAACTGCATGCAGCATCTTGAACATGCATTTTATGTTGATGTTACATAAAATCTGCAACATTCTAGAACAGGCTAGTATGTTTCTCATATATTTGTTGTTGTCCTAAACTGCCTAGATGAATGTGGTAATATTCCTTCATGTTTATAATGTTGCCATTTTGTGTGCGGTCTGTTTACTCCTGTAATTAGTTTGCCTGTATGTTAATCAATGTACACACTGCAAATGTGAATTGGGCAGGGATGCATCAAAGTGAACGTGATGTTGGAAGTCATGTGTAGAGCATGAATTTCATGCTGAGGGTTCTATGATCAAGGAGGAGGTACAAGGATACACCTTGCCATTTTCAGGAGGCCATGTGCCTCAAATCAGCCTGGATGTGGGCACATCCCTACATGGCAATGACCAGCAAGAAGTATGCTGATATGGTGACGAGTTACGTATCTTACTTGTGTGCTTTTGCTCAGAAGTGTACAGTATATTCAATTTTGTGCAATTTCATTTGCTTTTTGGCTGATGTTTTTGAATGACAGATCATCAAGTGCCTGCAGTAACTACCGCAGCTGTTTAATTAAATGTCAGCTCTGAGATACTTATAATAGGCAATATAATTAGCAGCTAGTATGAATGGAGGACATCAGTATTCCACAGAACACCAGCCCATTACAGGCCCGAGGTGCCCAGAGGGTTCCAGGAAGTTAAGGTTCCCAGATTACGTGACAGTGGCCCAGGATGGTGGTAAAGTTGTCAGCCTTACGCACCGGCCGCTTTTATCACCAGGAAATACTTCTGGTACTCATTTCTGTTAAAGGATGAGTCGACCCCAGGGCCAAAGTGCGATCGGAAGGATTATGTCAATGAAAAATTCCGATGACACCATCCACAGAACATAGAAACATTTTAATATTTACAAAGTTCAACAAAAAATCCAAATATTTAAATTAGCACATATTTCCAGAAACAATTATCATATTATGACAAGCACAGATGTTTGATCAAGCTCTATGACTTACATAGTAGCCTGCACTCTAACTGTGCACTAGTACCAGCATACAAATTACGGAACACTGTTTAAATACTTCACAGCTACACTTCCTGCTACAAATGTGTGAGCAATGTTGTAGCGAGTTTTGTGGGGTACTGCTCATCCAGGTATCGAAATTCTAGAGCACATCTCTTTCTTTCAGCAACACATCCAATTTCATTATACAGGAGGGCCTAGAACAGATCAAAAGTTTGTACTTCGTACTTCTGAAACAGATTTTAGGTTCTCACAGTAGTGCTGCTGAAGATTCCAGCCTGCTGAGATGTGCTGCTGTGTCACTGGGTGAGCAGTTCCTGATGCTAGAGGGATGGTAGTGCCTCCCCTTGGAGATCAAGATGTACAATGAGACTACATGACCCTGAAGATGAGGGCATTACACTCATTTGAAATGTCGGACATAAATTGCCCAGTGACCCAGCATCACATCTTAGTACACCTGGATGTTATACAGGCAGGCTGCTTGAAGTTGACCTGTATGGACCTTTAACTCTTCATGTGCTGCCAGCCTCACTGCACTGTATGGACATGAATGCATTTAAGGGTAGTATAAATTTAAAACCCTTCCATCCTGCACATTAGTTGGAATTTAAACCCCAGCACCACTGAAGGGTTAATTAAATCATTCAGACTGAAATAACATCAAATGTTTCAATTCTCATTCATGTCTCTGAAAATGATTTTATATAAACAAAAACTCCAAATCAAACAAACTTTTTCTGTTTCAGTAACAGTAGTTCTAAGTCCTGTTAAAGAACTATGGTTCTCTTTTTATTAGAACATTTGCATGCACAGGTATACATTTCAATAACATCTTCTTGGGCCAACAGCCACATCAAATAGTTCAAACACACAGTGTTTCAGAGACTGACTATATCTCCATCCACAGGATACTGAGACACAGCCCAACTTTGCTTCCATTCTTAGGGCACTGAGATATCTCAGTACCCTACACATAGGGACAAAGCGATTCTCTGTAACACTGGTGTGTTTGAACTGACATGGCTGTTAGCCTCAGATTTTATTGAACTCTGTCACTGTGAAAACTTTAAAACATACATACATTCAGCTTTTAAATGATGGAAGGTACAGATGTGTGGGATTTACTGTTATGAATGGGAATGTATGGAGACATTACCACCACAGCATTTTGTTTTAAGGTAAGGGGAGTTGACAGGTGTCACAGATATTGTACTGCTCATTCTCTGAAACTTCTCTCCTTAAATGGAGCATCCACCATATTTAGCAGAAATAAGACAACCACACACGTAAGATGACACCCCCCCTTCATAATCTTCAATCTCTGGGAAAACACACAAACTGAACATGTTGAATTCTGTGTATGATAAAAGGAAACCCCACCATTTTTACGATGAAGAATTTGAATAAAATTATCATCTTACATTCAGTCACATATGGTACCTGGTTTCAAAAGTCAATTCCATCTCTGCTGAAGGCAGAATATGAAAGTTAAACTGAAACTCTTAAAGAATCTCTCTGTAATGATTTTACCTGCAGATAAAGCACATCTTTCACTCTGTAGTATGCTTCAGTCTTCCGAAAATTGATCTTCACCTTATTGAGCAAACAAATGGCTTCATTGAATGCTGTCTTCCTGACATCAGGAGGCTGACCAGCAGCTGCTGCAACTTTACATTTAGCAAACAGAAGTAATGCTCTCCCTTGATCGTAAGCGCCACCATGAGAGAGAATTATCAGAAGGGACTGATCAGTCAGCTTCAATGCTTGCGAAGGTAAACCCATCTGCAACTGATAAGAACCAAGCAACTTGTTATGAGATTGGAGGTTTGGACATTAGTGTTGCTTCAGATCACCTGTTAGGTTGTTTTGCCATGTCACCTGGTTAATAGCTACTGACGACCCTTCTTGGTCTGCTTGACCTTGATGATGAAAGCACTATGATATTCAATAATGTCAGTCATTGTCTACTAAGATTCATACTTCTAGGTTGACACTGCATCACTGAGTAACTGAACACCAGTGTTTCAAGGCAACAGACTATCCTCATCTTCAAAGACTGAAATCCAAGAAGAATCCAACCCTTGAACATGAGAATATTATGCCACCTTGAAAGGACAGTATCTGATCATCCTATGCAAGAGTGTCATATCCTAGAACTGAACCCTCAGCTGTACCACTGTGAACACCTCAAAACTCACAACTATTTACCAGTCAGCATGGTGTAACAAAGAGGTGCCAACCACACGGCAAGAGATCAGGACTGAGGGGATGGTGGTCACTAACTTCCTAGCCACAGCATCACACCCAGTGCAGTATGTAGCCCACTGTCTGTCTCTCTGGACCCCATAAGAAGCAACTGGCTGGTCAGTGATGGCAAGAGACACTGATATCAAGCATTCTGTCACACTAACACTGCCTTCTGCCGCAAAAGGATAAAAGCTTTAGTGCAGCTGTGGGACAAATACTACGTACTTTAATGTCAATGATGACTACGTGGATGTCTGGTGTGTGTGTACCAATGGGTCTCCACAGGCCATATATATACATACACACACACACATATACACACACACAATTAGTTGGAACAAAGTTCTTGACAGCAGACGGTTTGCTACCTTACTGTTGTACACATCTTGTTCTAGTGTTGCATACCTGCAAGTTTGCTAAATGCAGAGCCACAATAGCAGCCAGATAATCCAAATAATGCAACTGTGCCAGAGCCAGTGCTGTGGTGAGAAGTGAGATGGCACCAGCTGACGCGCTGGTGGCACTCGCACAAGAACTCTGAAGTTCAGCTGCAAGAATTAAAGCTCTCACACGCAGTGATGGACACAAACATTCGGTCTCTGATCGATGTCGAAAGTAATCCAGAACACTATGCACATACACTGCTGCCCCAGGGTAGTTGCCCATTGCAACCAACAGTTCAGCTTTCCTGTATCAATGAAACACAATGTCTCATTGTGAGCTCATACACATGTAGCAGTACACTCAGACTTAAAACAATATAATTCTGACTTACGCAAATTTTGGTTAACAATTTCATAAAAGGTTTTAAATCTAATTCATTTCCAAAGGCAACTGTGAATGTAACTACCACATAAACTACGGAACACTTACAATGCCGTACATTGCAAAAACACTTGTGTGAATGGGCATACACATATAAAGGGGCATTATTTTATTTGACAACTGTTACTGGGCACATCTTGCATAACTTATAAAACCCAGCAGAACTCTGAAATGTAACGAACGACTTGCTTGGTAGATGTCACAGGTGTCTGTGTAAGCAAAACACTTCCAGCACTTTCTTTGTAAATGGTGAGTAAGAATCGTATATTAACTGCAACACACTAAACTAAAACACATGGACCCCCGACTCACTGCAAACTGGAATAGCAGTGAATGCTGCACTGCCTGCCATCACATTCAACAGTCTCAGTAAGGATCAGATGCAAACTGTCAGATAAAGTACTGTCCTCATACTTATGTGTGAATACAAGATGACATACAAAAAGGTATGCATGCAAATACACATACATTAACTGCAATTCGGTGTATGAAGACACACACATACGTATTTGTACTTGCTTGCTTCAGACATTTGCCACATGCTACTACAATATCTTTCATTACTCAAAGGAAGTAATTCCAGACTGTCCTCTTAGATGTTCAAATTATAAATTAAACAAATTTAACTCTCCAGACCAGAATGCTTGTTGCAGCCCCAGAAGCTGTAACAAAACATGACTATCTTACCACTGAGAAGTGTGAAATATTTTTGAACAGACAATAACTTTTATCTAAAACCCCTGACTTACCATTGCAGATGAAACCAAAATTTATTATAGACTATTTACCTGAACACAAGGCAAGAATTTTTCTTAATTAATAATCTGAAATTATGGGAATGCCTTATCATTGCACACAGCATTAAACATGTTCTGTGCAGATACTTCACTGCTGAAAATTTAAGGTTTTTAATGTGGGTTGGTTTAAATGCAGAATCATCTTAAGTTTGGTTGATTACAGTATTTACTGAAACTGGAGGCAACAGGAAACTGTCTCAATTAAGAGTGGCTAGCAGAAGGTGAAAATATTCCTGACCAGATGGTCAAGAGAGCATAAACCAGAGATTACAAACACCTGCAGACTGGCAGACTGTGAAGTACAAACACCATGTACACACAACAGTTTAACCAGCACAATTCAGGATACACCATGATATTCAGAATACACCATGAAACTGAATTCACTGACATCTGGGACATAATGTAATGCAACACAGTACATGGTGTCACAACCAAGAAGGTCAAAATCTGAACACTCACAACTGTGAGAACTTCACATCTCACAAACATTTGTCTCTCACAGTAATTCTGATCCTCTGGGTCTGTTTCCACCCTGCAACAGTAAGTGTCCTCTCCATGCATGACCTGATGTTCTCTTCACAAAATCTCAGTGACAAAAGCAATGGATGTCACCCAAAACTCCAGGTGCTCTGCTCCCTATCCCAAAATACCTGAGTTTACTTTCCCATTTATTGATGGCTGCCAGGCGTGCCACTGCCTGTCCTGCTTCCTGCCATTTCCCAAGGTGCATAGCTTTAGCAAAGCAGAGTATCTGTTCGCAGAAAATCCATGCATGGGAAATTGGTTCATGTGGAAACCTCTCCCTTGCATTTGCTAAAACTTGAGTGGCAAGGTGATACTCGCTCTGAAACAAAAGTCAACTGCTGTACAACGTCGACTGCCGTACAAAAGTCTACCACTGTACAAAAGTAACCAACTCCATGGACCATGAGAAGCTATTAGTTTGTCAGCTAGTTAAAAAATTCCATGCCCTTAATGGAACCCCAAGGTTGAAGATTCAAGTCTTTCAAAGGACGACAGTGTAACATCCCAGAAGATTTATTACAGTGTTCACAACAGCTTATAACCAGACACTATCCTGCAACAGCCATGCCCTCTATCTTGGCTACTTGTATTTTATGTAAACAACAAAGCATTTCAAACAATTTGAAGTAGCAATCCATCCATACATAGACCATACATGCAACATACCTCTTCAGTAAGTATATTTGCAATGTTGCAGATTGCCTGGCAAGTGCCTTCACCATTATATGACTGAACCCCCTGCGTTGGATTTGAAGTATTGAGATGCAGCAGTAACTGACTTGAGAGAGAAGACATTTCTGTTTTACCATACAGACACCATAAGGCTGCTTTCTGAGCATAACTGTTTGTCATGAGGTCAATCATGGAATGTTGGCAGTTCAGTACATCACTCTTCATCAACAACTGTAACAGAATTACGTGAACTGAGGGCATGCCAATTAATGTGTAGAGACAGGTTAATATAGTACTGTCATGAAAGGAAATTTTGGAATTATCTTTGGAAAAAGAAACGTTACGCAAGAACCAGGAAGACTTATTAGCTTCTTGCTATTGCCGTAACTAGGAAGCATGCAGCTTTACAGAGTAA
>Ga0123355_10011375_pt1 | contig 13714 bp, 10 predicted proteins | sample TergutEmb28metaG_3_FD_89872 | JGI IMG/M metagenome (GOLD analysis project Ga0123355, IMG submission 89872) | Embiratermes neotenicus P1 segment gut microbial communities from Petit-Saut dam, French Guiana - Emb289 P1 | ecosystem: Host-associated > Arthropoda: Insects > Digestive system > Gut ...
GTGCACGGGACTTCCACGTACAGGTGTGATGATACCAGATGCTGTATAATACAATTTTGACCTCCTGATGATGAGCACATAGTGCTCGAAACATGTAGAGGCATATAATAAACTTATTATAAAACAAGAATCTGTGCAATAAGTTGGTTAATTCCTAAGATTATACTGAGATGCACGGTCAACAAAACATCAAAACCTGCACGGTACTATACACACTGTGAACAAGACAAGTGAATCGGTCAGATCGTCATAAAGGACGCGACGCACGCGCGCGCGTGCTTTTAAATTTTTTTGCGTGAGAAATTTGAACACAGTTCTATCTTGAGGCCAAATGTGTCATTTTAATTGTGGAAGAACATACGTAGAAGATACTATTAATATTGCCTACTTAATCTTTATTTCTACGTTTTAAAACAATGTTTTATACGTATTAATTCACATTTGTGAATTATTCCTTTTTGGGTAATTCCCCGGCGTCTGAGTTCTAATTGCCGACGTTTCGGAACTCACTATCGGTTCCATCTTCATAGGCAGGTGACCTGACTTCATTCACCTGCCTATGAAGATGGAACCGATAGTGAGTTCCGAAACATCGGCAATTAGAACTCAGACGCCGGGGAATTACCCAAAAAGAAATAATTCACATTTAGAACACGGCGAAAGCTTAAGAACAAAAATGCACATTTGCTTTTACGATGTGCAGCACTGTACCTGGGTAATTTCTCGTAATTGACAGTCCTTGATAATGACTCATGAAAGGTCGAAAGAAAAAGTCAGAGTGTAAACAGCTACGGGTTGTTCCCCAGTAAAGTGGGCTTGTTGGTTTAATTACTAATTTTGTTACAGTAGAATAAAATACATGGTTATACGAAACGCAGCGGGATAGGAAAAACACTGTGCACTCTTCGGATACGAGACGAAACTGCAAATATGACACATCAATATGTAAGGCATTTATAGATTTAAAAGAAGGAGTAATTCGATAAGGTGATAGGTGTCTGTAACTTTCTTTGGAGTTAAAAACGACTAAGATATTTGTAATTAATAAATCGTGTATTCGTCAGGTGTCTGATAGGATTTGTACAGCAGACGTTTAGTAAAAGCATTTACATTGTACAGTAGACCGAAACATGAGCATGCTTTCTTATCATTTCCCTTTAACTTTACTCATTCGGAGAATCCATGCGAATCACGAATGGCTGGAATTGAAATATTAATAAGACTCTATTAGATATTTATAGTGCAAGAAACAGGCATTTTTTTAAAATTTTAGACCTTTTATTTATTTATTTATTTATTTGTTTGTTTATTTATTATAAAATCATGATAAAGAAATTGTACTTTGTCTAGTGGAAAATAAATTCACGTCATAACTTCAAAGTGAAAAAAAATTATAATCATTCGTTTGCAATTAGCTTCCTCCGTTCCGCGCACCGCTACTATGCCGTATTCAGGCGTGAGTTTACAGCTAGAACCCGTTTTATTCTTTTCCAAAAATATCCGAGACTGTGTGGGAAAAGGCGAGCCTTTTGTTTGCTTAAACATTCCTGGTTAAGGACCAAACCCTCTCCCAGACTGTTAATCAGTAACGGAGTACTTTCCATTAAAACAGCGCCTGTTTTGAAGGTCGTGCTATCAACTTTGCATGCAGTGGGCTATTATTTATCCAGTGACAAAGTAGCCTACTGGAGGTTCTGATAAATGCGATCTCTCTGAATGTTGACAAAGGAGGGTTGTTGCTTGCTTTGCTTGACTAAGGCCGCTTGCTGGTTGTACCAAGGGGGGCATTGTGTTGTCCGCCACACCGACGCTGGTCGCCATTGTGTATTTCTGAGCACTTAGCTCACAAATGAACCATGGCATTTTGTTCACATTATATTGTGTACCATACCTAGGTGCTGAATGTGGGTGCGTCCGATTTATGGCGTGGGCCACTCTGCTTTGATAATAGTTGTACATCAACACCAATGCACTTCGGTTTGTCCGTGTCAGCAGTTTGGAACATGTGTAGTAGCTGCGTTCGTTTTTAGTAATGACTGGTGCATTTTGTGGGTACATATGAGTCACATGTAGAGCCGGCATGTCAAAATGGCAGCCTGCGGTCCGCATATGGTCCGTTTGAATTCTCGTGACTTCACACGAAACTTTTCAAAACAAACTATTAATACGTCACAAAGATTACAATTCATGAATAAAACTTTCGATTTTACAAAATCGTTTTTCCAGTTGTTGAGGGTTTCATATTTTTATGTTGATAACATTTCGTTGTTTCATTTCAAACAATAAATATATTTCATTTTGTGGGCCATGTTACAGTAACACATATACTTATTCGAACACTTTTTCTCTACTACGAAGCGAAACAACACCTCCAAAATATCACAATTAACCGATACGCATTTGTTATCAGTAATGAATGTGGCGCCAACAAAATTTTAAACCTGATATTAATAACCTAAAAACCAATAAAATAAGCCAATTTACTGAACATTCTTCTGATCAGAGGTGAAATATTAGAATGAGACCCGAATAGATAATCTGATTTCAATCTTCCTGTAGATTTAGATGCAACAAAAAACAATATTACTTACAGTATCGCGGTATTTTATGGTAGGCTTATTGTACGTTTCTACGTATTTTTTTAGATTTTGTAACTCAACGTCAAATATCTTAGCTAACTTAGTTAGCACCGCACGTGTTAACGATTTTGACATGCCTGACCCTGTCGGTACAGTATCAGGCTACGGGATGGATGACCGAGGAATCGTGATTCGATTCCCAAGAGGTGTAACAGATTTATCTCTTCCCCAAATTGTACAGATCGGCTCTGTGGTCCACCTAAGCTCTTAGCCAATGAGCACCGGGGGATCATTTCTGCGGGTAAATTAGCTGGGCTTGAAGCTGAGCAATTGCCCCTATGTAGTACCGAGGGTAACAATACAATTATGTGGATCTGTATGTCTTTCCCCCATGTGCCTTTATGGAGCGCAATGGGGCAGCTTTTCCTGAGCATAAACGTATTACACACATGCCTGTATATGACTTCACATTTTGTAGTCGGGCTAATTAATACTCAGAAGTTTAAATTTTGCCCCTCACGTTTTGTGCATTTTGATTGTCTTTTGTACTGGCGCAAATAACATGGGAGGTTGGCGCCCTCTGTCCCCACGCACCCCTACCCCGTAACACACACACCATGCGCAACAAATATTATTAGGGTGACAAATTCAACACAATGGACTGGGAATGTAGCATGCATGGCAGCGATTAGAAATGCGTATAACTTTTTTTTTTTGTTGAAAAACCTGAATGGAGACCTAAGATTGGATGTACTGGTGTCGAATGATGACATTATAATATGCACCAGTGGCAGGTGAGCAAGGCAAGGAAACTTCAGATTCCATAAAGAGCGGATAATTTATTGACCAGCTGAGCGACATTTGGCTTTTTAAGGTGAAATACGCTCACTGAGTTAGGTAACTAAAATTATCGTTGAAGTGGGAAAAAAAATATTCGTATATTTATGAAATGCTATCGCGATGTTTGTGTCTCCGTGCGTGTTTTCGTTTTTGCCGTTCTGCAGCCAAAGAAACTGCTAAGCATTCTTCGCTCAGAGTGCATTAACCGAACGCCAAATTGTGAGTGAGTTACTTCATAATTTCATCTTGGACGAGTTACTGCGTAATTTCATCTTGAACGAACGCTACTAGACGTGTCTAGGCGAGGTGTGGCACGCCTGTTGGATGTATTATCCACTAACTGTCCATCAAACTTCATTGTTGTCCGTGTCAATCCAGAGAGAAATCTATTTACACAGAGCTCAGCCACAACCCTGAATAAGCACTGTACGCGTATGACTCATGACAACTTGAATTTATGTAGCATATTTCTTTCTTTGCAGGCTTCGCGATGGTGAAAAGTTGACACTGACTCCAGATCATTATGAAGGAGGCACAATTGACCACCCGACACTGATGATAAAAAATTCAACCCGACATGATCAAGGAGTGTATACTTGTGAACTGAGGAACAAAGTGGGAAGCCAAGAATCTAATAATGCGGTCTATGTTTCCGTCTATTGTAAGTAAGAAGTTGTACAGGAGGAAATATGTTTGGGCAGTCGATTCTTTCAAGAGCCCGTTTTCGTCTTGAGATCTGCGCCCTTCTGGAAATTTACCCAGCGTAGAATGGTAGTTCCATACCGACATTCTGGAACAGCCTACCGGTCCCATCTTCAAGGATCATGTGTCAAGGACTGCTTGACCCTTGAAGATGGGACCAATAGACTGTTCCGAAACGTCGGTACGGAACTACAATTCTGCGCTTCGGAACTACACTACTACGGTACGGAACTACACTACTACGGAACTACACTACTACGGAACTACACCACTACTACTACTACTACTACTACTACTACTACTACTACTACTACTACTACACTACTACGGAACTACACTACTACGGAACTACACCACTACTACTACTACTACTACTACTACTACTACTACACTACTACGGAACTACACTACACTACTACGGAACTACACTACACTACGCTACGCTACACTACACTACTACGGAACTACACTATTACGGAACTACACTACTACGGAACTACACTACTACGGAACTACACTACTACGGAACTACACTACTACTACTACTACTACTACTACTACTACTACTACTACTACTACTACTACTACACTACTACGGAACTACACTACACTACTACGGAACTACACTACACTACGCTACGCTACACTACACTACACTACTACGGAACTACACTATTACGGAACTACACTACTACTACTACACTACATTATTACACTACTACGGAACTACATTACTACGGTACGGAACTACAATTCTACGCTGCGTAAAATCCCACAAGAGCTTAAATCTCATTTACATGACAGCGGAAGCCTGAAGTCACGCAGATTGCCGTTGTGCAGACTGTCGCCCTTAGGTCAATTTTTTTTTATGTTGCTTTCTCAGTAAACCTGAAGAACCTACGCGTCGCGCATAGGAAATGTGCTGTTGCAAATGACTGTGTGTGAAGTCAGATGTCTTGTAAAGACAATTGTCATTCAAGCCTGATTTTCTTGAGATTCTTTTTTCCTGTGGAACCCTAAATTCAGTATTTCCAGCACCGAACCTTATCTGTCAGCATGGTACTTAGACAGGCCACTCTAGTTCACATCCCCACAACCTACTTTCCTAAGATCTTCTCACTCGTTCAAGTTGCTATTTCCTAACTGTTCCACACAAGAGTTCGACATTAATTTAATATTTTTCCTGCCCGTGCTATAAGTAATTTTTCCCTGTCTCTCGTTATGTTGTAAGTAGCTCGCCTAACCTGGTGACTGAGACAGCAGTAAAAAGATAGTATATTTCTATTGGACTACAACACATCACATCCTAACAGACTAGGCTCTTCACAAAGCAATGTGTTCACAAATAACTTACGATCAGTGCCGATGAGACGGGGCGGAAGCCGGTACAAATTACCGGGATCCGGTGGTCCAGAAGGGGGCCCGGGGACTTGGGCCCAGCTGTGTTGCATATATCTTTGTCTTTCTCAATGGTATCATTGTCGATTGTACAAATTAACCCTTTCAGACCAAGCCCAAGTCGCTCTGCAACAGGCAGTCAATTTTTCCCCCTTGCTGGGGGCAAGTCCGAAAAAATTTTCACCGGGACCCAAACCCGCTCTCGGCGGCCCTGCTTATGAGTATTTTATAAAAGTATAATGATATGGTATCGCTTAAAAATCCAGCCTGAGTACTGACAAAATATCATTTTTTTGTGTCAACTAAAATAATGTACCTATATTAAGTAGACATAATTGGTTGCTACAATTAAGACTCAAATATTCTTATTCAGACGAAGTTCAATTAAAATTCATTGCTATTCTTGAAAATATGTTGATCATAATACATAACCTTCATATTTGTTGATGCGAGAATTTTAATTTTACAACTAAAAGTTTTGTGTAACTCAACTTTTATAGGAAGAAAGTTTAATGAAATGAAGGTAAAATAATTTATGTCTTTGTGCAGTTATATAGTAGCTTTGCAACCTTTGAAAATATGTGTATACAGTAATAGACAGTTTCACTTTTAAGCGTTATTTGTGAAGTAAAAAATTTCTTTTTGAAGGCCATGTCCGTCCATCTGTGACTTAGTTATCATCGTCATGTATTCTGTCTTACAACAGGTCCATAACCTCTTCCAAAGTGAGTTTTCAAAACGCTGCGATCTATTGCTTCCTCTTTCAACTTCAAGTACTATCAACAGCCAAACCATGTATCTGATTTTCACTAAATTCCATGCAGGAGTTCCTTACTAAAGCTGTAAAGCAAGCTCGAGTTTCATGTAAATCGGCTCAGTAAGAGTCATTCTTACTTCCTGCTGTAAATGAATTTCTGTCTGTACTTTCCACCTATCGTGGCTGATGTAAGTGAAATTGGGACAGAGTATCTCAACATAATATTGTTGAGCATATTTTAGTTTCTAGGAAGTCGGTGGAGTTAAAACCATAATTTACTTAAGCACATACTTGAAATGTTGCCCAGGTTTTTATCTTTAAATCCTATTTGGATACAATCTGGTACAGAAGATTGCTACAAACATTTACTAAGTGACTGTGGGATTCTTGAATATTGGCTGTGTGAGAGCCGTACTTTCTGTACGTACATTGATCAGTTTGGGTGAAGTCAGATGCAAGAGCTCTGCACGTAATGCCGTAGAGAATTTTTGAGTTTCTTGGAAACTGCACAGGGAAGACCATACTTTTTAATGGGCACAGATGAAAGTACACTCATGGATTTACTGCAAAACCATGGTGTATTACAAATAACAAGCATCATGGTAAAGTTTGCATGTATCAATGGAACAGATAATTTGCATCTTGTTGTTTTGTGCCAAACAGGATCCTTAATAAGTCAATAACAGACTAACATTCAGTAGTAACTTTAACATCTTGAAGCTGATATCAATTTTTGCAGTTAAACCAATTGTGCAGCTGACGATGGATCCACCCATACGTGTGACCGAGGTGGACAAGCTGAACATATCTCTGATGTGCAAAGTTGAGTCTGGAAATCCTGACATTCTGCTAGCTGTGCGTTGGTACCTCGATGGAGATTTACTTAAAGAGTTACCTGACTGTGGTGGCAATGCAACTGACTACTTGTTTTGTGACATTGATCCAAGCAGGCTGCTGCTTGAGAATGTAGGACGTAGTTTCCATGGAAATTATTCGTGTGAGGGCATGAATGAAGCTGGATGGGGACCTCTTTCTACAGATGAAGAACTTATAGTTTATTGTAAGTTTACAGTGTCACTGGTTCATCAGTTTGAATAACATTCAAGGCTTACACCATAATCTTCAGAGCTTCCCAACCTATTGTCCAAGGATAACTTCTTTTCTGCAGACACTTTGTGGGTGATTCAATAGGTTCATACTGAGCGCAAATTTTCTATTTAGACACTTCTCACTCCTTTTATTTTCAACCAGCTTTCTTTATAAATTGCACTGCATCACAGTGTACTATTTTGTATTATTCTTTTTTAATGTTTACTTAAATGTTTTATACCCAGATTCTCCATGTAAAACTGTTTTAAAATAATTAAAAATAAAATTGAAAAAAGTATCTTATGACCTTTGAGTAGATGGTAAAGTATATAGTACATTGAAAACGGCTAAATGAACTTTTACCCAAATATCTACTTGTATTAAGCATGGGTACATAAGTAGGTCAAATGTGGTAAAGTAGATACTCTGCAGGGCCAAGAGCTCTATGAGTTCAGAAGTATGGGAACTGTTGTAGTTCCTAGTTCCTTGTGTCTGAGACACTGTATTAACATACACAGGCATTCTTTTATTTTTCATCACAAAACTCTTCTTATCACCATACGATTTTGATTCCCCATACTTTTCTCATGCTTCTGTGCTAACAACCTCTGCGTGATAATTTAATTTTCAACATTATGAAAACTAAACAGCACAAAGTAACAATGGCAGAATATTGGTATTTGTTAGTTCAGACTTAGTATAAATTGAATTTTATAATAAAATTATAAATATAGTAGTATTTTTTAATAATTTCTCAGATCCACCTGGAGCAGCATCACTGGTGTATGAACCAACCAGAGTGGTTAAGAAGAGTTCGGTGACTTTAAGGTGCAGTGTAGATGATTTAGGGAGGCCAGAGACTACAACTTATCGTTGGTTGCGAGGAACACATCTCATTCAAGATGTAACAACAGCCAACTGGACCATTGATCCAGTTACATTAGAAACAGAATCAAATTTCACCTGCTTGGCTTACAATGACGGTGGAGATGGAAAAGCTGCTACAGTGTCCATTGAGGTGTCTGGTAAGTTCAAAGAAAACTGGCTTTTGTTAGTATGCAACTCCAGTATGAAATGAGAATTGAGGTACCTTGGACATATCCTTTTGTTGACATTAGAGAGGTAAGCTCTAGAAAAGTAGAAATGTTATACATCTATACTGTTAAAAACAAATTAGATTGCTAACAGTTTCTATCATAATCTAAATCACTTATTAAAAATTAATCAAGAAGTTTTATCAGGCAACATTTCATAGGATATGTCTGTGGCAAGTGGACATATTGCACCTATATTTTGTAACTTTTTCATGAGCCCATCATGTCTGTACCTACATACACAATTAGCTCATAACCACTGTGATATACCCCAAGTAAATGCATTATATCTACTAGCTGGGAAAATTAATACTGCTAATTCAACTATATTTTGGAAATGTGTGATTGCTGTAATATAGGATTGTTTTCATGATAAATAACTAGACATGTGAATAGATTATGTACATGGGAGGTTTGTGGGAAAACTCAAAATCATGAGGATTAAACGCATTAGCAGTTATTTTATGGTATTTATACATATATGTACTTAGTATAGTGTTACACAAAAAACAAGTGCAGATATTTTTAAACAAATACACAAATAAGTCATAAATGGTTAATACTGATTTTTCATTCTTCTTCCAGCACCTCCTACATTCATTGAAAGGCTGCCACTATACCATGGTGCTCTAGTTAATGCAACGAACATAAATATCTCATGCCGAGTGGAATGCTCACCACGCTGCTCTGTTCAGTGGCTCAAGAATGGAAAGTTACTAAACTTGAATAGTTCATCATCCTTATACTCAGTGAGCAACACAGAGATTCTTCCTGACACACGCACTAATGACTTTGAATCCATCAGATCAATGCTAATATGGAATATGTCTGCCTGGCCAGGTGGACAATTAGATCGTATTCATGACAGTGCCAATTACACCTGCCAGAGCACTCGCAATGAAGTTGGACTTGGAGTAAAAAGCAGTACAGCATTTAGAGTTGAATGTAAGTGTAGCCTGTTTGTTGTTTCTTAGATCAGATTTTCTGATACATTTAGTATTTGTCATCTTTCATAAATATAATATGGCTGTATAATTTGTAAGTAACTGACCACTATACTTAGATAAGTACAGTGAACTAAATTTGAATTTTGTGTTTATAATGACCATGAATGGCATAAAGACTGTGATTGAAGCTGTCAAAGCATTGATTCAAGATTTCTAATTGTTAATTAATTACATTTCTGTCTGGCTGTAGGTGGAAAAAAAAAGAATTTAGAACATTAAAAATATGATTACATGAAAATATAAACATTTTACATGTGCAATATTCCCTGTCAGAAACTAGTACCATTTGACAATGTGAATAATTTAATTCTGCTCACACAAGTACATACATTAACTAGCTTAATGACATCACATGTAACATTATTTTGCTCATGTGAATTTAGTATCTTCCTTTATGACAACATGAGTATCTTCATATTGTTCACACAAGTACAGGAGCTAATTGTATGACAGTGTGGTTCAATTAGTACTGTTGACACATGTAAAATACCTACATTGCAAGATTTCATGTTCTCACAGTGTGGGGTGTTTCATGAACATTCAAGTTTTCTGAGGTGTTACACCATGTTTGATGGTAAATTGTTATGACATTTTGGATGAACATAATGCTTGTGTCTTAAGAATCATAGAGTACACATGTTGTGGAACTGTTGTTTACTAGCTGACACTTCATAACCTTCCTGGAGACTTTAATATACATACATTAGCCAACTTTGTGACAATGATTACTTAATTTTGCCCATACAAGTGCAATAGCTGCATTCAAATAAATTGAATGTTACATCTTGCACAGAGCTTAGAAACTTCTGTTAATTTTTGTAATTAATACTATATTCATGTTTATGTTGACAGTTTTTAGGGCTGCTCACTAAAGTAGTGACAGAAGGTTAAAAAACCACTGATTTAAAGATTTAAATTCCATATTTGTTTCTAATTTATCAACATATGTATCCTTTCAGACTTTGTAACTATAATCAGAGATTGATGGTGGTGATACAAAATGACGCACTGTGACACACCTTACTCTATACTATGGTTACATCTTTCATCATTTTCAAAAACACATTGTAATGCAGTATTCCTTTTCACTTGCCCCTTCACTGTTACACGTAGGGAAGAAAGCTTTTAACTCTTTGTCCTGGATATATGTGAATTTTTGGGATCAAATTCGAGACTTGTGAGGTTTGAGGTCATCCTGGGAGTGCCTGTTCAAGTTACCAGGATCTGAAATGTAACATGTTGTCTTATTCAGTCTAAAGTTTGGGAGGATCCTACTGCCCTTGTCTTCAGGATACAAAACTAGCATTAAATGTGGTCATTGATATTTTGGGGTAGATGACAGTGATTTTTATATCTCTGCATTCTTTCATGCCATACACTGATTTGGAATGTAATGGTAATATCTCTGATAGAATAGGTTTCTTAGGTTTTCATGAACTGTTCTCTAAATCAGGTACCTAAATTAGTTATCTGAAACAATAGGTAACCTTTTTATTTCTAAGCCCAAAATGTGAAGATGTTTTCTCCGATATCCAAAGCATAGTAAGTAGGGTTGAATTATTAAATGTAATTTTCCTTCCTAGAACTCTATAATAAGTACTGGAAAGTTAAATTTTTATTCCTGCCACCTATGGGTAACATCAATGAATTACAACCAAACTACTTTGTCATCTGTGCAGAATAGCAAATTGTAAACAAACCATGTGCTGACATGAGTGCATGACATGTTAAGGGATAAACTTGATCATTCACTCCTCCTGTGAAACATGCGTAATTTCAGCTGCAGTCAAATTTTTGTAAGGGTCGTAGCATACACTGAAATTAATGGCATGTCAATAATTTTCAGATCCTCCAGAGAACATCACAGTTTCAAACAAGATAGTGAATGTTACTGAAGGACATATCCCAGAGAAAGTCCTTTGTAGTGCTGTAGCATACCCTGAAGCCACGTATCAGTGGAAGCATGATACAGGTACCCTCATAGGGAAAGGAAATAATGCACTGATCCTATCATCTCCTGTGTCACGTGCAGAAGGAGGCAACTACACTTGTGAAGCCAGCAACCGACATGGAAAAATCACACAGAAAACTTTAATTAATGTTCTTTGTAAGTACATAATGCTTATTTCAGTAAGGATACGCATGTTATTGCACACAATTATAACATTCCTCTCTTCTAACAAGAATGGACAGAAACCTTGAAGACCAACTAAATTGTTTTAAGTCCACTTGTAGGTCTCAGAAACTCAAACTTTTAAAGCAAACTGGTGAATTGACTGCTATAGGTAACACTTCTTTAACGTAAGAAATTTCTGCTTTTTAATCACAGAGACTAGTAGGTTTCCTGTGATTTTCAGAGCAAAGAGCATCTGTTTCCTTAAACATAATTAACTGGCTGGTCATTTTATTTAAAATGTAGGTTCTTTAATATGAGGTATGAAATGAACCATCATGTGTTATTTATCAGCAGTTAATTTTAGGTGAATTTGTGACACTATTAACTCCTGAGCTGTTCTACATATCTAATGGCTTAAAGGTCTGAGTGTGTAGGAAAATGCATTGAAGATTTATTAATATTTAAATTTACACTACACCGTGACTGGCTCCTTGCTTTATTGCAATACGGTCTTTCTTCCTTGCACATCGTATGTAAACAGATGGTCTTCTGCCAGTAACTAAAACATGCTTACTTAATACTGCATTATAAGTAGTTAATTAAGGAGTGCAGATAAATATTTAAATTATAGAGTGCATATTCATATTACTAGGACATTTAGAAAATACTGATGCCTAAAAAGTTTATTCACCACTGACAATAATTTTTAAAATTCATAGAAATTATATGCACCCAAGGTCAAAACTTTTGAATGTGTCAATGGTCCTCAGAGATTTGGATGTGAAATTGCAGTTTAAGTGCCACAGAAAATGTTGTACTTTCTTCAAAATGTTACAGTTTCAAGTTGTTTATTGATGTCCCTAGTCACTACAAAAATAAACATAATTTCTGGAAATGTGCATAGGTCGCACTATCTACTTTTGCGTTTTAGTCTGAAAACACAGATGTGAACTATATGCAGGTCAATCTGATATATAGCCCATTTCAGCTCATCCACTTCAGTATAATTTTTAACATACATATACCTACCATTTGTTATTACCTAATTATAGGATCCAAGCTCTGCAGTACAACACATGCAAAATATTGGCCAAGTATTTGTTTTAATGTCATTGGGTAAATGTTGCAAACACAAAGAGAAACTCTGATATTTTTCCCTTAACTTTTGAGAAGTGAATTCTAAATAGCAAAATACAGTATAAAGAGATAAACCTGTGTGCAATAAACTACACAAATTCTCAGTCCTTATAAAAGCAATGGCACAGGATAGGAACAGGTGGCAGACACTTAAAAATGTGGCGATAAACCTTTGGGTTCCGTAATATGAGGAGAGTTTCTTGACTAGCTGAGAACCAGTTAGCTTCTCAAGAAGGACTCTGCTCCATGGAGTAAGTAGGTAAGAAAGTAAGTAAATAAGTAGGTAAGAAAGTAAGTAAGTAAGTATGTATAAAAGCAGTGATTTTCAGTGTTCTCAAACTGTACACAGTGGAAAGTTACAATAATGTATATCCAGTTTTTCTGTTGTACATGCTCTGGTGTGTTTGTAATCATCAGATGCACTTTTAACACAACATAAACACATAACCTATAAGGGTAAAAGTAAAATTCTCTCTGTGCCTTCCATGGAGGCATATGGTGGATGGAGGCCTAAGCATTTGTAGCACATTTTACTAGGGTGTACACCCCAGGAATTTTATTTTAGATTTTTTAAGAGTAAATGTTTATTGAATACTCACTCATAAAAGAATTAATTTTCATTCACCGTATAAATTAAGAAAGGAAAACTTAACTAAATTTTTATTAGCAATTAAATTCTACTTAAAATATGAACTTAAAAAGGTACATATAAAATATGACATTGTAGGTGCTTTTTGAGACTTCATGGTGTAAGTGGGCACCCCTGAAACACCAATAGGTGGAAGTATGGTTGTACTCATTCTTAACTTCAGCGCCAGATGGAGTGGTCAGTATCACTCCTTAATGTATGATCACATACATGATTTGTTTTGGTGTTTTTTTTTTAATTTAATTTATTTAACAGCATGCCCCATTACACAGTAATATTACATGCTTTACATAACCTAAGTTTTAGTTAGCTGTCATTCCAAATCTATAATTTCTATGGACCTAAC
>Ga0123355_10011376_pt1 | contig 13713 bp, 16 predicted proteins | sample TergutEmb28metaG_3_FD_89872 | JGI IMG/M metagenome (GOLD analysis project Ga0123355, IMG submission 89872) | Embiratermes neotenicus P1 segment gut microbial communities from Petit-Saut dam, French Guiana - Emb289 P1 | ecosystem: Host-associated > Arthropoda: Insects > Digestive system > Gut ...
AAAATTTCCCTCAGCTTAAGCTCACAATTTTCGCCTACGGCGAAAACCGCCCTATGGGCGTCCGATATCTTTCGGTTACTAAAGCCCAGCTTGCGGATTTTATTCTCGCGAAGCAGTGAGCAGAGCGCAAAAATGCAAGCGTTTTGCGCTCTGCGAACGCCGTGGAGTGAACAGGTTTAATACAGAGTGGCTTGCCGCGCTGTATTAAACCGATGTCCCGTTGCTTGCAGCGGGGTAGTTCACTCAGGAAACCAAAGGTTTCCCGAACCCTTCCTTGCCATGCAAGTGAGTTTGTCTACAGTCTGCTTATATAGCACCACTTGCGTTTATGGTATACGAAAAATCGCCCCTTTTATACCCTGCTACATCTCTCGACGTCCAATCAATGCCCTGCTCAGTGTCAGTCCGTCCACATGCTCCAAATCGCTCCCGACAGGAACACCATGCGCAATCCTTGTGACACTTATTCCTAACGGCTTTATCAATCGAGAAATGTACATTGCCGTTGCCTCGCCCTCAACATTTGGGTTTGTCGCAAGTATTACTTCACAGACCCCGTCTTCAAGTCGTGCAAGCAGCTCTTTTATACGAATTTCATCGACACCTATTCCATTCATTGGGGAGAGGCGACCGTTGAGTACATGATATCTTCCGTCAAACTCGCCTATTTTTTCATACGCTGCCATGTCCCGAGGGTCCTCGACCACCATAATAACGCCGGAATCCCTCTTTGCAGACTGACAGATGCTGCATATTTCTTTATCAGTCAAGTTACAGCATACCTTACAAAACTTTGAATTCTTATACGCATCTGTTATAGCAGTAGTAAGAGCATACACCCTATCATCGTCCATGTTAAGCACATGAAAAGCAAGCCTCTGCGCCGACTTAAAACCGACACCTGGCAGCTTGTTAAACTCTTCTATGAGCCTTGTTACATTATCTCCGTAGTAGTTCATTGATTAAGTTTACTCCTCCCCATCCCCATTAATCAAAGAAATAATCTCATGAATCAAGAACATTCGATTGTCGAGCTCCGCTATTTTATCTGCACACACAACAAGCTCGTCGCATAGATGCTCAGGGATGTGGTCGTGGTATTTATATCTTGCTTTATGCTCAAGACTCGACCAAAAGTTCATCGCCTCTGTACGAATTTGCACTTCCACGGCTACGTATTCAGTTTTACCAGAGTAAAAAACAGGAATCTCTAAAATAACGTGATAGCTCCTGTATCCGCTTGGTTTTGGCTCTTTTATGTAATCTTTTTCTTCAAGTATGTTGATATCAGGCATGGAGCGAAGCATCCCTACCATATAGTGAATATCTCTAGCGAATGGACAGATAATTCTAACTCCCGCAACATCCTTTAAATGTTCCTTAACACTATCCGCCGTAAGTGGAAGTCCCAGTCTGTATAATTTATGCGCGATGCTCTCAGGGCTCTTTATGCGTCCTGCAATATATTCGATAGGATTATTTTCTCCAAAACTCTTAAAGTCATCTTGCATGATATTCAGCTTTGTAAGAAGCGTTCTTTGACCCCATTCATAAATGACTATAAGGTCTTTGACCTTCGCAAACTCTTCTTCACTAAAACGAATAGACTTCATAACCGTAGATGCAGGCATTTAGAATCCCTCCACTTCATGTATTCTATATCGGTAACCTTATAACAAACTTTGCACCGCCACCGATTCTATTTTCTGCTGCTATATATCCTTTATGCTGATCCTCTACTATCGACTTTACAATCGAGAGGCCTATCCCGTGTACACCATCCGAACCTTTGTAAAACCTTTCAAAAATATGCGCAACTGCATCAGGATCAATGCCATCACCATCATCTGCTATACCTATTTCAATGCAATCGTCTCTTTTATAGCACGATAATGTAATTTGACTCTTAGCATATCTTATTGCGTTTGAGAGCAAATTATCAATGGCGCGTGAAAGTAATTCCTCTATACATTCATAGTACAGACTATTCTCACCAAAGTCAAAGGAAAATTTAATCATCTCTTTTGCGCCCATAACTTCTTGGCGCACAGCACATGCTTTTATCAACTCTATCAGGTCTGTTTCTTTGAATGTATATACCGTTGAAATATTATCAATTTTTGAAATATATAGCAAGTCTGTGACAAGGTCTGAAAGCTTATCCGTCTCTTCTAGGATGGTGTTGCTGGCAGCCTTTGGTTCCATTATACCAAATGCTATCCCCTCGGCATAGCATTTTATTGCCATCAGCGGTGTGCGTAGTTCATGTGAAGCATTTTGGAAGAAGGTTTTTTGCTCTGAGTCATAGGCGGCTAATTGTCTAGCGGATTTGTTTAAGGCGTTGTTTAGCTCCTCAAGCTCTATTTCGTTAAACTCAAAGTCATTTTGATTAAAGTCGCCTTTACCTATATCCAGCGCGAACTTATTCAGCTTTTCAATAGGTCTTGTGATGGAATTAGCAAGGCAGTATGTTACAAAAGCTGCTATCAAAAACATAACTCCAATAAGCACAAAAGAAATTATCCCAAAGCGTCCAAAAAAACCTGAGGTCTCCAAATACAGATTCTGATTGGCGCGAATGTTAAACTCGCCCTCAACCGCATAGAGTCTGACCGCAAAGTTTATTGCTATAGCCATAATCATATACAAAATAAATTGCATGATAACAAAAAACTTCAAGAGCCTCTTGTGTATTTTAGTTTTCTTCCGTCTCAACCTCTTCACCGCCCTCTACTTTGTATGCTGTGTCCTCGGTGGTGTTTTCATGAGCCTCACGTTCAAACTCCATGCGTCTAAAGATAGCTTTAATGCGCATAGTTAAAGCCATAGGGCTAAACGGCTTTACCAAATAATCGTCACTTCCTAAGTCAAGCCCTGTCGCATAGTCTAGGTCGCTATCACGCGCTGTGAGCATAATAATTGGCACACGGCTAGTTTTCCTAAGCTCTTTGCATACGACAAAACCATTTGCACCCGGCATCATTACATCAAGGACTACTAAGTCTGATGGAGATGCTTCAAAAGCTTCAAGCAATAAGTCGCCACGCTCAAAAGCCTCTACGATATATCCAGCATTCTCTAAAAATGCTTTGATAGCAAGGCGTATGGCTGCCTCATCGTCTGCTATGTATATTTTCTTTGGAGATTCCATAGGATGCTCCTTTCTTAATTTAGTCATAATTTTCAATGAAATGTTATAGTCGTTTAGCGATTATAAAAAAAGAGCACACCAAAGCCTCATGTGCCTTTGCGCGCTCTTTTATGCCCGAAGCCGGACTCGAACCGGCACGTGGTTGCCCACGAGGGATTTTAAGTCCCTTGCGTCTACCAATTCCGCCATTCGGGCGGATCGTGATTACTCACAGATAAATATTTTACAACGTATGGTCTGTTTTGTCAAGGGGTGGGATGGAAATGTTTTGAAAGAGTGTGAATCAACAAAAAGTCCGACTTCGAAAGCGAACCCTATGTATTGTTTCGCCCTATAAATACTATATTTCTTACACAACCTCTACTCAAACAAAGCAACTCTCTCAGCGTGTCTCCCGCCCTCAAACGAAGCCTCAAGCCACGCCTTCACAATCATCTCAGCGAGGTCAAGACCTACCACTCTAGCACCTATGCACAATACATTTGTATTGTTATGCTCTCTCGAGAGTTTAGCAGAATACGGCTCTGAGCAGACTACCGCACGGACGCCTCGGGTTTTGTTCGCAACGATGCTCATCCCAATGCCACTGCCACAGACTAGTATCGCTAAATCGTATTCGCCTTTGGCAACAGCCGCGGACACAACTTTCGCGTAATCGGGATAGTTCACCCGCTCATTGTTGTATGTGCCAAAGTCTTTCGTACTGTGACCCATATTCTCTACGAACTTTATAAGATTCCCTTTCAGCTCTAGCGCTGCATGATCGCAGCCAAATGCTATTTTCATCTTAGTCTCCTCTGCTCTAAATAATTTATAATCTCTTCCTTTGTTTCCATATTTAAAACGCTCTGCACTATCTCCGCCAGATCCTCCAAAGGCTGCCCGTAAACAATCTTTCTCATATCTCTAACTGAACGCGCCGCCACACTAAACTCATCTATTCCACACGCTAAGAGAAACATAGCCATATTAGGCTCGACTGCTGCCTCGCCACATACGCAGACTTTAATACCTGCGTTTTTTCCTGCTTTGGTGAGACTGTAGATTGTGCGCATTACCGCAGGTTGGTAGATTGAAAAAATATGCTCCACTTCATCACTCAATCTGTCTGCACACATAATATACTGTGTCAAATCGTTAGTTCCAATGCTAAAAAAGTCGCACTCTTTAGCCAGTATGTCTGCCATAATCGCAGCCGAAGGCGTCTCTATCATAATGCCCACAGGGATATCCTTGTTAAAAGGAATCTTCTGCTGTTCAAGTTCATCTTTCGCTTCTTCTATCAGAATCTTTGCTTCTCTAAGTTCAATAAGCGTCGTAATCATTGGAATCATTATCCTAACATTGCCATAAGCACTCGCGCGTAGTATCGCTCTGAGCTGCGTCATAAACAGTGCTGTATTCGATAAGCATAGCCTAATCCCGCGTAGTCCCAAAGCAGGGTTAGGCTGAGTTTTCATCTCAAGATACGATACCTCTTTATCTGCGCCTATATCAAATGTACGGATTGTCACTGGCTTGCCCAAAAAGGCTCTTGCAGCTTTTTTGTATGCTTCAAACTGCTCATTTTCATCAGGTGGCACTGTTTTCCCCAAAAAAAGAAACTCGCTCCTAAAAAGCCCTATTCCATCAGCAGCATTTAAAAGTGCTTCGTCTAAGTCCTTCGGAATATTAATATTGGCATAGACATGTGCATTGATTCCGTTCAGGCCTACATTATCTGCGTCGCTGCCATCTCGCAGAGTGACTGTTCTCATGAGCGCATTTATTCGTGCAGAATCCTCTTTTGAAGGAGAGACAATGATTTCTGCGCGTGACTCAGTGATATTCATTGCTACTTCATCACCGCTTCTAACTACATCAAGTAATCCCTGCGCTCCGACCGCAGTCGGTATGCCCAAAGACCTTGCCATTATTGACATATGACTGTTTACAGCGCCCTCTTCGGTAATTATACCTTTAATCTTGTCTCTATCAATGCGCATCATCTCGGATGGTGTCAGTTCACGCGCAATTAATATGCACGGAGCATCTATACTCTCTAATGTGATATCCACAGCGCCCATAAGTATTTCGATAAGCCTGATTTTGATATCTTCAAGGTCTATCGCACGTGCTTTTGTAAGCTCATCCTCTACATGTAAAAGCTCTCGTGAAAACTTCTCAAATATATTTATCACAGCCACTTCACAAGTTACAAACTCTTTTTCAATCTGTGCCAAGATACGCGTAAAAATCTCAGGATCATTGGCTATCATTATGTGCCGCTCAAGGATTAGCGATTGCTCACGCGCCATGTCTGCGTTCTTGATAAGTGCATAAGTGTCTCGCTCAAACTGTTTAAGGGTACTTCTATAACGCTCTATCTCTTTTTTAGAACAGCTTGTTGAGGCGACCACTTCCAAAGGTTTTTTTCGCACTACAAAAGCATCACAAATAACAGCCCCAGAACAAACACTTTTTGCTAAGTACACAAATGCCTCCTATCCACTTTCACCGAGTCCTGCGCTGATAGCGTCTTGTATCGCTTGAATACACCCAGACTCATCCGAGCCGCTGCATTCAAATTCGACATATTCATTAGACTTAATCCCAGCACTCATAATGCCCAAAATACTCTTTGCATTATACTCTCGCTCATTGAAGCGCATTATAACATCGCACTCAAACTGTTGTATAACTTTTACCAAAACTCCTGCCGGTCTCACATGTAACCCTGATTTGTTATGAATCAAGAATGTTTTACTAACCATATAAACGACCTCCTTAGGATTTTGCGTTAAATGTGTTAAATTATTATCTATTTAAATTATATACTTTTTGCAAGGTACTCGTCAAGCATTGCCTTTATATTCATTAACATGCTGGATAAAACAAAGGAACATTCTAACCTCTGCCCCTGTTGACAATCCCAAAACTTTTTGCTAGAATACGTATGTAAAAAACATGCGGCTCGTTTTGAGTCGCTATTATGATTTGGAGGCGGCGTTGTGAAAGTCGGCGATGTTTTCATTATTTTGGCACTCGCTTGCGTGTGGATTTTGTTGCGCGAGGAATTTAATAGTGCCTCAGTAGTGTCGGGCTTAGTTTTTGGCTCAGTGGCACATTTTTTTTGCTGTTGGTCTTTGCCTACGAACAAAATGAAAGATGTGCAGTTCTCTAAACTGGCTACGTATCCCTTGTATCTAATTGGACAGGTGTATATGGCCGGTTTTTATGTGGTAAAATTGATTTTTACTGGAGCAGATGCGGAAATTATTCAAATGAAGACTGACCTTGAGAGTGAGTCTTTGAGGGCTATTTTAGTAGACTCGATTACACTTGTCCCTGGCTCTGTACTTATCAAGCTTGACGATAAAGAGTTCACCCTATTATGGCTCAAACCAAGTGGTAAAGAAATCTCGATAGAAGAGCGAGATGAAAGTCTAAAAGGGCCTCTAGAAAGGCGTCTGTTAAAAGCAGAAAAACAGTAATCAAAAAGTAAATAACTGATAAGAGGGTACATTTATGTTGTGGATTCAAATTGTTTTGATAGTATATCTAATCATATATATTGCGCGAATCATTGAAGGGCCGTCCATTTGGAACAGACTGCTTGGCGTGAACTTAATTATGACCAAGATTATTCTCATGATTGTAGTACACGCCTCCATGCACGATACGGGCTATTTTTTGGACTTTGCGATTATTTACGCTATATGCGGCTTTATTGGGACGATTTTTTTGGCTAATTTCATGTCGGATAGAATTATATCGGACAGAGAGGAAAATAAAAGCCTAACGAAAAAAGATTCTAAGTTCAAATTTAATATTCAAAATATCAAGAATATAAAAATAAGACGCAAGAAAGGGGGCGAATAGCTTGGAGATTTTAAGCAATGTCGTAATTGGCATAGGTCTTATTCTTATGGCGATAGGCATTATCGGTCTTTATAAGTATAAGGATTTTTATCCGAGTATACTGATTTCCAGTAAGATTGATACGGTCGGTATGATTACTGTTATTTTAGGCGTAGCTATTCGTCATGGGATTTCATTTTTTACAGGTAAGTTGTTTTTGATGCTTGTAATAATATTGATTCTAAACCCGCTTGTGGCGCACGTACTCACACGCTCAGCTTATGCGGCTGGTCATAAACTTAAAGATAGAAATAAAGCATCAGAAGTAGACATTAATAAAGAAGAGGAAGAGCTATAATGTTTAGTGCAGAGCATATAATACTTGTTTTACTTGCAGCATGGTTCATAAATGCCACTTTAATTATCTTTGAAGAGCGAATCATTCGTGTGTTCGTTTATTTTGGCATTTTATCGTTATTTACATCAGTTGCGTATCTTTTATTGGGTGCGCCTGACGTTGCTATGACAGAGGCTGCGATAAATGCTTTTGTTACGGTTTTCTTTGTCGTGTGTTTTGAACGATACTTCAGCTACAGAAAACGCGGCGCAACAGAAACAGACTGGGCGCGTGTACCAAAAATAATGCAGTACACAATAAAGGACATAATTAGATACGTCCCTGCGGCTGTATTTTGTATCGCTCTTTTTTTCCTATTCATGCACTTTGTACCGACTTTGGAAGTAAATACACATCTTAAAGACCTCTATATCACTCATGCAGCGTATGATGTGGGCGGTACAAATGTAATAGGTGCAATTTATCTAGGATACAGAGTTTATGATACATTATTTGAGGCGTTGGTGCTTGTTATATCTGTTGTGGCGGTAATTCATATGTCAGCACACAGCGCAACAACAGTAGCTAAGGGGCGCTCAAGCCGAATCCAGCGTTGGGGCGGCATGGCTGTTTTAATAATCCGTATTATAAGTCCTATCATGATTTTATTCGGAATTTATGTTATAGCTAACGGTCACCTTACCGCGGGCGGCGGTTTCCAAGGTGGGCTTGCTGTGGCAGCGTTCTTTATCTGCCGCTATATGATTTATGACATTTACGACCTTCCGATTAAAAAGGTTATGAAATATGAAGAGGGCGTGTTCTTGGCATCGGTTTTGATAGCCATTGTAGTGGTGTTTGCAGATGTTGTTACGTATTCGCCGATTGTTTCTCAATATTATCTTATTATAATGAATGTGCTTATAGGGCTGAAAGTTACGTGCAGCTTTGTTATATTATTTTATCGTTTTATCGCTATCGAGCGTATGGAAGGTATAGACGTAATAGAGGAGGAATCTGATGGACACCATTAATATTGTTCAAACGGCGGCTGTCGGTATGTTTTTTATTGGATTTTTCGGGATAATATCTAGCCGTAATATTATTAAGTCGCTTATGTTTATAGCGATGACAGAGGCTGGTGTTGTATTGTTCTTCTTGAGTATAGGGGCTGCTGCGGGGCTATTGCCACCGATTGCGTATCATTTAAGCGAATATGGGAATTTGGTAGATCCGCTACCATCTGCACTTATGATAACAGCGATTGTTATAGGACTCTCCGTTACGGCTATCGCAATCACTATGTTAATGACTTTACTACGCAAGTATAGAACTGCTGACTGGAATGCCGTCAATGAAGCTATCCGTCAGGAAAATATAAAGACTTTTGGAGAAGATGTATAATGCTTACTTATTACGTTATTGTTCCAATTTTAATAGCAGTGTTTTTGTATCTGTTTTCGGATAAGCTTGATAAGATTTTTTCGATTAAGACAGGGAAGGTTATCGCGATTGCTGCGCAACTTTTACTTGTTATTGGCGCGTTCTATCTGTTTTATCAGACACAGATTTATGGATATGTGCTTACAAATGTGGGTAATTTTAGGGACTTTTTAGGGATATATCTGATGGCGGATAGTATTACTGCGGTTTTTATCCTGCTAAGTTCTGTAATCTTTTTAGCGGCAGCTATTTTTAGTATTAATGAGAATCATAGTAATCTCTTTTGGTTTTTGCTCTTTATTTGGGAAAGTGCGCTGATTGGACTTTTCCTTACACGTGATATGTTTAACTTGTTTGTTATGATTGAGGTAGCTACAGTTGTTGTAGCTGTCCTTTTGATGTATGACAGAGACAAAAGGCGCATTTATGACGGTATGATTTTTCTTCTAACAAATGTTGTGGCTATAAAGTTTTATCTGTTTGGAATTGGCTATATTTATATGCTTACAGGAAGAATGGACATATACGCGGCTACTGAGATGCTGTACTACATCGACCCTTCCCAGCTGTATCTTCCGTATGCGCTTATCATGACAGCGATTGTCTTTAAATGTGCGCTGTTACCGCTTTCTAGTTGGTTTGTAAAGGTGTCGGCTGTGCCTCGCGCACCTATCGCTATTGCGACAATTTTATCCGCCATGCATGTTAAGGGCGGGATTTATCTGTTTATACGCTTCCAGCAGATGTTCGGTGGGATTGTTCCTGCTGAGTTTTATATAATCATCGGTATCATCACGGGTATTATTGGCGTTGTTATGGCTCTGGCGCAAAAAGATATATTGCTACTATTGGCATATAGCTCCGTGGCTCAGGTCGGACTTATCATAATCGCGCTTAAGATGGGTACGCCTTACGCTTACGCGGGTGGTCTTTATCACGCGATCAATCACGCTATTTTTAAAGCGGCATTGTTCTTTGGCGCAGGGATGATTGCTCAGAGGTACGGTACTAGAGATGTTAATAAAATTCGGGGGCTGTGGCAGCGCGACAGAGTACTTGCGATAGCTCAGATTCTAGCCATCTTAGGCATCATTGGCGTACCGTTCTTTAACGGAAGTATTTCTAAGTATTTTATGGCGGCGAATGCAGACTTGACGCTTACGATTGCAATGACTACTATTAATCTTGGTACAATTCTGGTATACTTAAAATATGGGGCGATTCTGCTTGGCAAGAGTGAACAAGCAGACGATTATAAAGCGGATAAATGTAAGCAATTTACAGTATTCACGCTTGGTATCATGTGCCTTTTATTCGGCGTCTTTGGCGAGTGGATGATAAATTTCTTGTTTGGTTTTAATGTATATATAGATATGTGGGGTTATGTTGAGAAAGGTTTAATTTTCGCTGCAAGTTTAGCTGTAGGTCTTGTTATCGTTCGTTTTGCAGAGCCTGTTAATAAGCGTTTAGAGACATTCGGCCTTGGCGTAAACTTTGGCTTCCGCGGGATATGTGCCAGTATCGGCGGATTCTTTGGACTTTTACTTGTTATGATTGCGGTAATATAGATGTCTAAAGGAGTGAGGTAAAAATGACTAGGAATGAGATTATTACCAGCGCAAAGCAATTTGTAAACGACTCACCCGAAAATTATATCACGATCGAGTCGGCTGAAAGCCCTAGTTGCGTAGGACTTAGGCTATTCGATGCACCAATATTTGCGTTTGGGCATGCTGATGATGAAATTTATGAGCAGCTTAAGTCCAGGGAAACCATTGGTCCACACTTTCTGCCACCGCTTGAGTGGCTCAGCAGTGCAAAAACGGTTATCTCCATTTTCTTCCCTTACTCCGAGCAGATTAAAATAGCCAACGCGAAAGACTTCAATTGGCCAGCAGACGAATGGCTTCACGCAAGGTATGATGGTCAAATTTTTTTGAAAGAGACTGTGACTTACATACAGAAGCTTTTGGAAAAGGCGGGATACAAGAGTATTGCACCAAGTTTCGACGTGCGATTCAAATCGGGTGACTCCAGAGATAAGTCAGGGGATGCATCAAACAAATTTACATCAAATTGGTCAGAGCGCCACATAGCTTACGCTTGTGGGTTAGGTACTTTTGGGCTCTCAAAAGGCTTGATAACTGAAAAGGGCGTCTGCGGAAGGTTTGGAAGTATTGTAACGGAACTCGACCTACCGAAAGATGTAAGAAAATACAAAGGCATCTACGAATACTGCACCATGTGTAAGAAATGTATATCAAACTGTCCGCCAAGAGCGATTTCTGATAATGGGAAAGAGCATTTGCCCTGTTCGGACTTTATAGATGTGACATTTGGTAAGCATAAACCGAGATATGGCTGTGGCAAGTGCCAGGTGGGCGTGCCTTGTATGAGTACTGCTCCCGGATTAAAAATTTAGATTATATAAAAAAGCGGGCGGGTTGCCATCGCCCCGTACAGTATGGCTTGATGGCAATCCGCCCGTATTGTGCGTACTGCAAAAACATGCTACTTCTTCTCAAAACTAACGCACTCTGTTTGGGCTTTCGTTGAAGCTTCCATGCTTGTGTTGCCTACTAGAATATCGTGTAGAGTGCAGCATTTCATATTGTTGTGCTTGCAATTATCTACATTACATTTGATAGAAGGATTTACTGGTTGCATCTTATCATCTCCTAACGTTTTTGGTAAATTTCATGAGTATTATTTGTAAACTATAATTATTTTATTCCAAAAAGACAATAAAATCGCGAAAAAGAAAGGGTGGCAAAAATGAAATTATCACAAAGGGCTATTCAAGTAAAAGAATCCTCAACTCTAGCAATCACTGCAAAAGCGAAGAAAATGGCATCGGAAGGTATTGACCTTGTTGCATTTACGGCGGGGGAGCCTGACTTTGACACACCAGAGCATATCCGAGATGAAGCTATCAAAGCGATTAATACAGGCTTCACGAGATATACGGCTTCTTCAGGCACACCCGAGCTGAGAAAAGCCATTTGTGACAAGCTAAAGAGAGATAATGGACTCACTTACGAACCTGCGCATATCGTTGTTTCAAACGGGGCGAAACATTCGCTTACTAACGCTTTTATGGCTATTTTGAACGAGGGCGACGAGGTTATCGTTCCTGCACCTTTCTGGCTTAGCTATCCTGAGATGATTCATATCGCGGGAGGTAAGTCAGTAGTGATTCAAAGCCGCCCAGAAAATGGTTATAAAGTGACCAAAAAAGAACTTGAGTCAGCTTATACACCTAAGACTAAAGCCCTCATACTCAACTCGCCAAATAATCCGACAGGAGCAGTATATAGCGAGGCAGAACTTAGGGAAATCGCTGACTTCATCGTAGAAAAAGATATCTTTGTAATCGCTGACGAGATTTATGAAGAGCTTGTATACAGCGGCGTGAAACATATAAGTATCGCAAGCTTTAACGACGAGATCTTCAAAAGAACGATAGTGATAAACGGCTTCTCAAAAGGTTATGCCATGACAGGCTGGAGAATGGGTTATGCGGCGTCATCAAAAGAGATCGCCGACATAATGAGCAATATTCAAAGTCATATGACATCTAATCCAAGCAGCATAACGCAGATGGCATCAGTAGTCGCATTAAACGGCGACCAAACAACTGTAAAAGCTATGCGCGCAGAGTTTGAAAAGCGCAGAGACTATATCTGTGAGCGAGCAGCAGCTATTCCTCATATAAAGTTCAACAGACCTGATGGTGCATTTTATCTATACATCGACGTTTCAGGACTTTATGGTAAGAACGTTAAAGGTGTCGAGATTAAGAGTGCTGCGAATGTAGGCGATGTGCTTTTGAGTGCTTATGATACTGTGGTTGTCCCTTGTGCAGACTTTGGCGCACCTGATCATATTAGACTGTCGTACGCAATCTCTATGGAGAATATTGCTAAGGGGATGGATAGGATAGAGAAGTTTGTTAGAGAGAATTATTAGAGTTTGTAGATTGCCCCGCGGCTTTGCTGTGGGGTAGTTTTTTGGAGAAAAAATGGATGGTGTCATTGATTGATATCATATAAAGCCGTATATCCGCCCGCAGATTTCACCCAAGCCTCGGGAGGACATTGAATCCGCTCTTACATAGTCTCAGTGTACATATTTTTAGATTGTCTTAGCGCATATAACATGAAAGCCCTACCCTACAGGATTCTTAACATAGCCACAACCCTTGTAGGGGCGGATGGCCGTTGACTGACAGTAATCCGACCGATATCGTCTAGAGACGATTGCCATCGTACCCTACAGAAGTCCGTACAATATAGCAAGCATTGACTTTTTAGCTAAATTTACATTTTTTCCAGCTTAGTCTGCGGGCATCGGGGCAACTATCTACTTATCACCCGAAACCCTCATCCAAACCTCAGAATAAAACATACCCTCACCTATACAATAAGTAAGCTCCAACTCGTATCCATCTATTTTCTTATATGACGCACTCGACAGCCAATCCGTATGAGCGCGTTTTATAAGGCTCTGTATTGTGGAGCTTGTTTGCTCTATGGTATGATTTTCGGATTTAAAAATTGCCCATGTGCTTTCAGGGATTTCAATCTGTGTAAATCCATCAGTATTACAGTCTTCTGTGCAATGAGTAAAAATCATGTATGGAAATGTGTTCCCGCCTGTCTCTCTATACCCACAAACGGCGTGTATGTCGCTAGTGGGGCTATTGGTTGACTTGAGTAGTTCCCCGCATTTGCCACTCTCCCAACTCTCTTTCCAAAAAGCAGGAATGTCTTTTAACATCTTTTCGTCTTCTGTCGAGAATATTGCCTCGATGCCGTAGACCAAGAAGGCCTCTTTTTGCTCAATACGATACTCCATAGCTTCAGCTCCTTTGATCGATAGTAGAAAAGTGATGCGCGGATACATCTTTAATGCAAATCCTTGCTTCCTCGCAGCCGTCGGC
>Ga0123355_10011377_pt1 | contig 13712 bp, 9 predicted proteins | sample TergutEmb28metaG_3_FD_89872 | JGI IMG/M metagenome (GOLD analysis project Ga0123355, IMG submission 89872) | Embiratermes neotenicus P1 segment gut microbial communities from Petit-Saut dam, French Guiana - Emb289 P1 | ecosystem: Host-associated > Arthropoda: Insects > Digestive system > Gut ...
ATTGTAAATACCACAAAAAAAAAAAAAAAAAAAGAAAAATATGTAAGTGGCAAGTAAAAAAAAAAAAAAAAAAAAAAAAAAAAAAAAAAAAAAAAAAAAACTCAAATATAAAAGCTCATGAAAATCCATCCAGTGGGAGCCCAGTTGTTCTGTGTGGACAGAGAGACGGACAGGCAGACATGTCAAAGTTAACAGTTGCTTTTCACAAATTTGCAAATGCACCTGAAAATGAAAAATTGGCAAAGATACATAGTGCTTTTACCAAATAAGGTACTGCGATTCAGAGCATGAAAATCCCCACCACTCCAGCCTATAACTATAGTTGCAGCATACTCAAATCTTAGCCACAGTGGCTAGCAGCCCAAATGCCTATAATGTTCCTTTTCTTAAATATTTTCACAGAGACTTTCTATGGTTGCAATGCAATGTTTCCAGCCCCAGGGAAACACAAAGGAAGCAGAGTTTGGTATATAATATATTTAAATAATGTTACTAGCAATGTGACTAGAGACACACTACATGCCAAGTACAGTAGCTACAGCCCTGTTTGTATACAGCATAGTTCATTAGCTTAAATACAGTCTTTTCTACAAACACTGTGATCACAATCAATGTGAATCCATCTCTATGACATGAGCACCAACCTCAAAAATTTATTGGCAAGTGCTAGCTGAACTATTCACAGTGAAGGCCAAGTTACTATGTGGTCTTTTGAACAAGAAAATTCAAGTTGAAATTTCGGTCCTCATCTGAAGTCAGATGATTCAGTCCACAAACTCACATTTTATCTTTCAGGATCCATTTTGATATCATGTACTCTGGTATAAATTTGCCAGTATCTCAGGAAAACAACTATCTCCAGCTTCAGTCCAGTATACAGTCTACGTTCCAGAGAATCAAGAAATTTCTTTACCAGCAGAATAACTACCAATTTCTCAAGTATGACCCTATCAGTTTCCTTACAAAATGAAGCTGGTAACTTTAATTCATACTGTGAAGGAACAAACCTTTCTCTGATACACAAAGGAAGAAATATGTGACAGCAGCCTTAGCCATACGAAGAGTGAGCTGCACACTGGCTGTATACCCATGATACTTGTCACCTACTACAGCCAGATCTAGGGCCACAGCCATGGAGTGTGCTAAACGGGTGTCAGAAGTGGTACACAGACGATCTGAGATTTCATGCAAATTACATCTGACTGCACGAGATACCAAACCACCTCTAAGAGATGGTACCTTGCCACTGTGTTCCAACCTATAAAGAAGAGAAGAGTTAAACAGATTGTATCCTCTCAAAGCATGAATGTACATTAAACAGGAGTCAATCATTGTGAAGGAAGTCTCAGAAATTCCAGTCTCATGCACAATAAAATAAAATTGATTTTGACTTTTCCTATATGCATAAAATCCTAAAACATTGTTTTCTGCCTTTTGTAATGACTAAAGCACACATTTTCAATAAAGCTTAATTACTCAAATACTACCACCATCCAGATGCGTTCAGAAACAGCTGAATGAATCATCCTGTTAAAAAGGGGTGATATTGATGATAAAATTGTTACAAACTAACCTCAAGACTAAATATGTGTATGACTTCTCTCACGAACCAAACATTAATGCCATCTATTAGACCATGAGAGCAAACTAAGCATTAATGTCATGTATTGCACAATGATAAGAAGTAACCCATGTGTGACTTCACTCACAAACAAAGCACTTTATAGGCATAGTGGCATACTAGCAGAAAATGCAATGATGTGTAAGATTCGCTTAATTATGAAAAACGATGCAGAAAAATCACCTCAGCTGCAGTTTCAAGTGGCAGATGAAACTATTATGAATAATGAGCTTTATTTTAATCACATATATGTATTCTTAAAAGAGGTATTAGTTTATCCAAACATGTGCATAACTCATCACAACAGAGGGCATTAAAATTAGGCTAGTAGGGGATAAGGCTCTTTAAATGCTTAGTACATTCAAGGAAAATACTCTGGAATGGTGTGGCTGATGCATCCCAATTATTTTGTACTCAAATATGTAGGCCTCAACAATGGTGAACATAATCAAGAAAAATACTCCACGTCCCTAATATCAGGATGAAGACAACTACACACAGCTCTCAGTTTCATGTGCATTCCACATCATGACAACAGGCAGGCATTCTTCACCATCACAAAATTCTATCATTGTCAGAAATATGGGAAAACTTACACTGAATTCAGTGATGCTACAATCAGAGGCAACATAAATTGGATATTCGGTTCTCACCTAATTCCAGTCTCGAACAATAACAATAACAGTCGAGAACAACTACTATATTTCTTTTAAAAACCTCAGCTACACTGTAATAACTTTTCATTTAAGTCATCATCATGCTTTACAGTAATTCAAAGATCCAATATAAAAAATGTGTAAAATGAAATAAAATCAAGTACAAGCTTCACTTGTTCAAAATTTCACAGCCATGATACGTTGAAATTAAACTGTCTATTACTGGGTTGCTGTGACAACTTAAAATTTGGTTAATGGCCTACCTAACAAGGCACACAGGTATATTTTAAGCCATTGCCTCAACCATATAACATAAAATGTAACTTTAATATTTTATGACTATGAAATTTGTAACAAGAAGGAACTCATACTTGACTTGCTTTGATTTCATACATGTTGTATACTCGACTGGATTACTATACAACCCGATAATCACCATGTGAAAAGGTGAAACATGCAGCTAAGTTTTTAAAATAAGTATACTAGTTGTGCCCAACTCTTATTGTTACTGTTCATCTATAAATGCACAATGGGATGAGTAACACAAAGGTAACTCCCGCCCTAATAAAATGTTCTATAAAGGAGGCAATAAACACCTCAAGTCACAATATTTATTCATAAAACCTTATCAAACATGAAAATGTATTACACTACCACTACATGCCTCGATCCTGAAGAGATCATCCTCAGGACAGTATCCACAAATACACTGTTACACATTTTCTACCAGTTTCTACACTGCACTATGAGCAAAACACAGGTTTAGTTTAATTTTAGTTATGCCACAGTGGATCCATTATTGAAAGTTTTAATTCTTATTATAATACTCTTATAAGTGCAATTAATAAGACTCATCTTCCAAGGTTAAAATGTCATTATAAAAATCAAAGTCAAAATTAATTATTAATAATTACAGCTTCAAATTAAAGATTGAAACATTTAATATGAGATTAAGACATGAACCAATACTGGGTCTGAATACAGTATACCTCAATATGAGATCTTCAAAATGTTTGTTAGTACTTCATCATCAAACTACTGAAAACATAATCATACTCCAGTGAGCACCCTGCAATTAAGTGCAATTGTTTTCACGCTGTGGGCTGTTCACAGATCACAGATATAAAATAAATAACTGAAATGTGTTGCTGATTATTTCGGAAAACTGGATGACAAAAGTCAGATGTGAAAACGCCCTGACTTAGCAACGTTCACTTAATGTACAATGTATGGATTGATAAAGAGTATTACACACAGATGAAACAAACTTATTTTATGCCATTCAAAAGGTTCCAATTACCTTTTCATTTCCAACTAAACACTGTGCTGCAAACAGCAACAACTGACCGTACCTTAAGAGGTGGGCAACATTATACCAAAGCTGCTCGGGTGGTGGCTGAGTTGTTCCCTCATCCAATACAGCATAGCCATCATTGCTCATCATTGCTTGCTCTAAAGCTTGAGCCAAACAGCCAGTCTTGTAAAAGCAGCTATTCTCCTAGAAAGCAACCAAACAGTAGTTCAAGCATGTCACTTCATGGCCATGTAGGCCTGCACATTAAGAATTTCCTGCTTCGCCTGTTTGCTGTGAATCCCACAACAGCACATTCCGCAACTTCTTCTGGTGTAAGAAGGCAAAGACAATGCAGCACTTAAAGAAACTGTTAGTGCAGTTTCTTAACACTATTATGTTGGTTAGGTACGAACACTTCTACAGGGATCCTATGTATACCTTCATGATTGAGACAGAAAAGTTGAACGAATAAAATAGTCTACATCTACAACCCTCAGAATTGGCATACACAATACCACTGAACTGATATGAATATGCAAAATATTTTACACAACTCCTCAGATTTCAATTTGCATGTGCGTGCGTGTGCGCGCACGCGCGTGTGTGTGTGTGTGTGGGTGCATGTGTGTGTGCATGCATGCGTGTGTGCGTGCATGCGTGTGTGTGTGCGCGTGTGTTTGTGTGTATGTGTTTGTGTGTGTGTGTTTGTGTGTTTGTGTGTGTGTGTTTGTGTGTGTGTACGCGCGTGTGTGTTTTTTTTAAATATAATTATTACCAGCATGCTCCACTTCCGTCCATCAGTAGTACTACATGCTTGACTTCGCATTTACATAAGTTTTACAATTTGCTTAAAAGGCTAATATATCCTATTTAGATTTGGCTATACATATGATAGTTATCTCCGTTGTGGTACATGTTCCTGTGTTCTGCAATTATGTAAGCACTTTTGTTAGTGTGTTATTGTTCTTACAGCTATTTTGTTGTTTGTTAGAATCACAGTCTTTCGAAATCTATTGAATTAATGAACTGCGTGAAGTGTTTTATGTGTTTGTTCACTAGGGCACTTTTGTTCACTAGCCACTTGTCTTGGTTTAATATGTTTCTTATAAGTTCGTCTCTCTCCCTCTTTAATTTACTGCAGTCATAAAGTAGGTGTTCCACTGTTTTTCTCCACCGTTGCATGGACAGTCTGGAGACTCTATTATTTTAAAGTGGTGTACGTAAGCCTTAGTTTTGCCGTGGGCTGTAACTATTGCTGCAAAGTTTGGTGTTAATTTTATTTTTTTGGTGAGTCTATCCTTGATGATTGGAAAAAATTGTTTCGTTGCTTGTCCTTTTGTTGTGCGGTCCCACTGGTTTTGTCACTTGGCGATGCTCTGTTCCCTCAGTTGATGTATTATTTCAATTTTGGGAATTCTTTTGAAGGAAATGTCGTCTTTTCTGCTGGCTTCCTTTGATAGCTTGTCTGCTAACTCGTTCCCGTAAATTCCTACATGGGCTTTTATCCAGGTAAATTTTATTGTCTAGTTGCTTTTCCCAAGAGTGATTGCTAACTTCCTGATTTCCTCTATGAGGTAGTTGTGATTGTTTGTGTTTTGGAGGGATTGAAGTGTGATTCTGCAGTCTGTGTGTACTGTTGCAGATCTTGGTATAGGATCATTGATGTGTAGTTTTCCTATTGTTTCTAGGGCTTTAACTATTGCCAGTTGTTCGGCTTGGTTGTTAGAGCAGCTATTGTGGAGTGTGTACCTTGACTGATGTGCTAGTTCATACTGAATAAATATTGCAATTCCTGTGCCAACCCCGTGTCCACTCTCGCTGCCGTCTGTGTAGATCCGAATGTCTTGCTCATCTAGTTGTTCTGTGATTTTAACCGTGTCTGCTGGGTGAAGCCAATCTTTCGGCTGTACTTCATGGCCGATCTTGTAGGCTTGTCTGTTCCTAATGATGTTATATAATTTGGCCGCTTCCTCTGCCTTGATCACAATGGGAGTTAAACCAGTCAAGGTGCATAGGGCTTCATTGGATGTAGTACGGAAGGCCTTGGCTATTTTAATATTAATAATGTGCTGTACTCTGCTGTAAATTGTTTTATTGCTTTCCTTCTTCAGTGCCTCGATCCATACTGGTGCTCCATATAAGAGGAGTGGTAAAATTGCTCCTTTGTATATAGTGTGCAAGGCAGCATGGCTTAGCCCCCAGCTTAGTTTTGCAGACTTAGATAGCGCATGAATTAATTTGTTACACTTGCTTGATATATGTATTATGTGTTCCCCTTAAGTTTAGCTTGCTATCAATTATTATTGCCAAATATTTAATTGTTTGTATTTGTTCTAGCATTTTGTTATTTATATAAATTGAAATTTCCTGGTCTTCTTTTCTTTTCCTTCTAGAGATAACCATAGCTTTTGATTTCTGTTCGTTAAAAGTAAGTTTGTTGTTTTTTGCCCAAGTTGTTACTTTGTCCATCTCTAAATTTGTAATGTTTTCTGCCTCCCGTACGCTTTCTGCCTTCACGGCTATTAGTAAATCATCTGCAAAGGCTATTACTTTGGTTTGTTTTTTAAATTCCAGGTTCAGAAGAGAGTTGTACTGAATAATCCATAGTCCAGGTCCACAGCAAGACCTCTGTGGACATCCATTGCTTACTTCCTTTGCTACTTGTATGGTGTTAGTAGTCATTACAGCTGTTATTTGACTAAGGTAAATCTTGGTCAAGTTGTAGAGGTCCCTAGGGCAATTAAAGTCTTGTAGTGTCTTTAGTATACTTGGCCACCAAGTGGCGTTGAAGGCTCCTTTGACGTCCAGGCTGACAAGTATTGTAATTAATCCTTGTCGCATCCCCTCTTCTGTAAACTCCATTACTGCCATTGCCGCGTCAGTTGTATTTTTCTTTGGGGTGAACCCGTATTGATTGTGGTTCAGGAGACCGTTTGTATATACATAATGCATTATTCTGTTAATTAAAAGTTTTTCTAGAACCTTCCCTCCAACATTTATTCGACTTATTGGTCTGTATTTTGATGGATCAATTGTGTCTTCTTTTCCAGGTTTCGTGATTGGTATTACCTTGACCCTTTTCAATATCTTCGGAAAGCATCCTTGCCTTAAACATTGGTTGTATAGTGTGTAAATGAGTTTTGGGAATTGTCTGTAAGCACGTTGTAGTATTTCGCTGGTGATACCATCTTCTCCTGGTGCTTTTTTGCTATGTACTGCTTCAATCGTGTGTGTGTGTGCGTGCGTGTGTGTGTGTCTCCCTCTCTATTTACCTCAATTTACCTGTTCCAACTGTGGTGCAGAAGTACCAACACCATTTCCTCTAGTTACAAGCCTCACTAATGCTACCAAATGTTTGTCGGTGGAAGCTCTCTGCAACAGGAATGCGGCTGAACTGACTAGTACTGCTGTACTATGAAAACCCAACAACCCTAAAAACATTTCACAGAATGTAAATTAGAAACTTTGTGTGGTGCCATACTGACAGTGTGAATTCATGACCCTTATCACAATCAACCCAGTTCACACAGTCTCACCTTTGTATACGATACAAAGAAAACTCATCCACAAAAAATGTTATTACAAATAAACTATATGTTTTTGTATTATTCCCTACCAAATTCCCTGTAAAAATAAAGTAGTAAAACATACAAAGAAATTATGTTTCCAAAATTACAAGATATAATATATCCTTCATCCATATTCATAACATCTACACCAGTGTTTCTCAAACTGGGTTCCGCAAAGGGTTTTCAGGGGTTCCGAGAGATAAAAATGTGTAATGGAAGCACAGTTTTATTGGTAGTCCTAAATTTATATATATAAATTAAAATTATGTAGCAACATTTGACACTAATCCTTCCATCACTGATAGCACACAATCAATCGCTGTTTCAATCCAGCAGCTTCCTGATTTTGTAGTCATGTCAGTTTGCAGAGCTCTCCATAGACAAATTGATGTTTCGCGTGAAACAATCAGGCTACCGATCAGTTTGGGTTAGTAGTTCATTTTTTACATGTAACGTACATCAAGATAAACATATGCTGGTATTTGATTTTATAGTTGACTTGTTGTGGATCTACACTAATCAATTCCTCAACATGAAGTTGTAACTGCAATGATAAATGTGAAGTTATTTCAGAATTCATTCCAAGAAAATTTAATCAGCTAGAAGTTTCATGTACCCTAAACACAGGAAATAATTTAAATACATTATCATCAAATTGTCACGTTCAGTACTTTTATAAAATGATGGATGTTGATCAGATCTGCTGAAACAGTAAAAGCAGACACTTTACAGAAAGGGAGATTTCTTTCAAGCACTCAAGTAATCAGTGATGTGACAAAAATGGAAGTGTGCACAGGTGCAGATGCATATCTTACCTACGAGCCTCACAGCTGTCTGAACACGCAAAGAGTCTCCACTCAATAAAAGTGGCTGAATCATGGTCATTTCCTGTTTGATGGAACATAAAAGTGAAATAGTACCAGTCCCAGACCCTGTGGAACGAAGCAGGTGATCTATTTCTTGAAGCAGTAACTCTGAAAACATTAACAAAATTAATTACTATAAAACTGAGATAAAATCTAAAGGCATAATCTGCATTTTTTTTTCACCTTCAAAGAGTTTCAGTAAAAGCCTTCTACATAAAAAATCTCATGGAATTCAACTAGATAATCAATGCACTGGGCTATACAGAGGCAGTATCCAGAACTTCTTACGCATCACCTGAACATGTGACACACTGAAAACAATGTAAATATTGCTGCATTCAGTATAACACTTCAGTTATGTTAGGCAAAGAGGGGAAAAGAAACTTCATGAAGAACTATCAGATACAACAAAAAAAGTAATAAGTGAAATCAACACCAAAATTCAAATTAAATCAGAGGTACCTATCTCTAGGAACTGTTGCAGTACTATTTCAAATGCAGCTAAAGTGTTCACTTTCTGTAGACGTGACTGTTTAAATAAGTTTATTCCACCCTCCCACACTTTCTAAGGTTACACCAAAATAAGAAATTAAATTTACTACTTCTCTTTTTGTTCATACATAAACCAACTCTCTGTCTTCTATTTTCTTTCCTTCTTTCTTAAAAACTACTACCTCATACACTACAATATTTTACCACCAGTTCAATTCCTTCTGGCAACATATTAAATGTAAATAATCCAACAGCCAGATCATCTGCAAATGACAAACCAGCCATCAACATATTTTCAATCATTTGTACACGCACATCTCTACACCAATATAATTAATAGCATCATCTACAAAAACGTTACATAAATTGCGGCACAAAATGCAGCCCTATCTGAACACCTTTTCTTTGATCAACTGACTCTGACACTTCATCAACACCATATTGCACACAAAATTTGACACCATCATATGCTTCCTACATCGCACAAATCCTCTCTGTAAACTTCATAAAACTTTACTTATTTTTTAGCATCTTATTCTACCAGCCATTATGTTGGAAAATATCTTGCCTAACACTAACAAAAGTGAAATGCTTCTATAATCACCCCACTCCATGTGGGAATAATCTAATGTCAAATACATAGCCCTTCAAATCTGTTTGCATGTGGGTGTGCAGGTGTGCATTAAAGGGGCCTCAAGATAGCATATAAAGGTGAAAACATTTTATAATACTGACTAACAAACACATCAGTACATACAATTTAATACAGTTGATACAGCCAAAAATAATACAACATTCCTTCCAGAAGTTATTACCCAGTATTTCCCTGCTGGTATCCTTTATAGATGCACTGGTTGCAGAATTAGGTGCTGCAATAACTGAACAATCCAGTGGGGAAGCTGCATCCAATAGGAACTTCAGTATCTGTGTTCCCCCTTGCTCACAGCCAAGAGCTAGGTGGACTATCAGATCTTCCAGTGCTTGATTGCCACCAAAGTACTCACACCAACTGGGGGCCAATGCAGCCAGTTTTGGTAACATGCTGGGAGTCACTACAAAAACATGTAAGAGACAATGGTGTATACAATACAGGCCTACTGAACATGTAGCTTGCAGGCAATTATGAGACAGTTTTGTACCCTAGGGAGACGTCTGACATGGGGAACATATCTTGTAACCCGTTCCCAGACAAAGTCAAGGCAGAACTCTAAAGCAGTTTTGAACACTTACAAGCTATATATTTAGGGAAAACATATATTAAATTACTAATTCATTTTGTAAAAATTAGCTAAAAATAGTGATTCCTAGCCTAGGTTGTAAATTCCATTTTTAAATAAATGTTTCCTATTATTATTGTTAGTATATTTTTACTGCATATGGCATACAGATTAATACACAGGTAAAATTATGCATGTAATTATATACAGACATATTCATTCTTCATTCTGTGTACTGGATTCCATGTTGCGTGCAAGCAGACCAAATTTTGCCAAAGTTTCCCGCACAAAATAAAAGGCTGAGCAGGCCTGATACAGTAACATATATCTAAAACAGGAGTTCAAGGGTGTACTCCAGTTTTAAGTATCCATGCCTTCAAAGTGCACATATTATTTTTTCTGTATATTATAAAATACTCACTACATAACAGAAGACTGCAAGTGAAAGTTATAGATCTTAATGAGAGAATGGAGAAGACAGCCTTTGCAATTGCAGGGTAGCTGTGAATGCTGTTAACAATCTGCTGGAGATGGTGAATAATGAGCTGCCTTCCAGCTGGAGGCTTGATGGGGAGGACAACAGCTCCTCCCAATAAAAATCAAGCATCCTCCAAACTGTTGTAGGGATATGGACTTCAATGAAAAGATCACTTGTAAGCCCTAGATATATACAGGACAATAATAACTAATGACAGCTTCAGTCTTACATGGTAGTGGGTGAACACTTCATCACTTTTTCATTGTCACATGTTTTGACACCATCACACTATCCTCAGGCACAATATCTTTAGTATTTTCACAAACTACTGTACAAGCAATGCATTTAAGTTATGGCTACAATTAAAATTGAAATTAATTAGAAGGTAAAATAATACTAAAATGCCAATATTACAGGTTAAAACTCTAGAATTATCTTACAATTACATTAGACTATTTAATATTTTTCAGAAAGTTGTTATAAGCAGAAACAGTGATGATGATGGATGATTCATACAAAATGCCTGCATCATTGAGGCCTATAATTTTGTAACACATGCATAGAGTGAAATTGAACTAGGTGACACATACATGAATTCATGCGGAATCAGATGACATTACATCATGTGTTGAAAATGGCTGCCACCCTCCATTATTGACACAGCTGAACATTATGTTCAATGTTGTCCACCATTTGCTGCAGAACATCACTCTCAATGTTGGTGAACACCAGCCGAATTTTGTTTTTCAAGGCTTCTACGTTGTGAGGTTTGTACTTGTACACTCTCTCCTCCAGGCAGCCCCAAAGAAAGAAATATGGAGATGACAAGTCTGGAGATTGGGGGGCCAAAGGTTCTTTCAAAGGACTGTCTTGCAGTGAAGCAAAAACTCACATGGTGAAAACGTGTGCCACTCAGCACCACCTGTTGAGGCCACAGCACATTACTCATGCACAATTCTGACATGAACAGGCAATGCTTCTGAAGCAAGTTCCATCTGCTTCTGATATTTTTTTCCAGAATTACAGACAAAAACAAACTAAGCATTCCATATGAATCACTCTATACAAGGGGTAACAATATAGGATCAGTTTTTGAGGCTACCTGGAACAAGATCTCTGTCACATTTTCCATTCTGACAGTCTACTCACAACTCCTTCTCACATGCAGCCATAATCTTTTTTGGAAGTCACTGACACTCCTTTACCAGTTTCTCAAAAATTACAATGCTAATTTTTTTGTTCTTAGAATTTATCACCCTAGTATCTGACTAACAAATAAAACACTATATGAGATAAAACATTTTCACAACAGTGGACTTAATTTCAGGTGTGCACAGAGACATAACCCAGAATATCATAATATAAATTAGTGTATCGACACAATCCTTCCACAACCAAAAACAAACTATATCCTACATGTTTGACATAGAACTGGTAAGTTTTACTGTCACATGACCCAGTGCATACAAACATACCAGTCCTGACACCTGCTTCACAAAAACGTAAGTTACATTACTTTTCAGACCACATATAATGTCCAGAGGTCAGCTAGAATTTTCAGATACTCTATATATCTTGCACTGATTCAAATCTTGCAATATTTGATGATGCTTTTTCAACTATTCAGGCTATATACAGCCAAGCTGCAGGATGAAGATGAATGGTGACCTGGAAATATTGTGGGACAAAATCTATTTAAAGGACGAAGGACCAAGGTAAGCAACAAATAAACCTCAGTCAGTTCAGTACATAAGAATCAATTCTAACATTTATGAATAAATGACTAGAAACAAGTTGAAGTTTTGGATCTTCTGGGATGTGATGTATCATTGGTTACTGTCTCCTGACATTCAAAGAAACACATTGCCTTCACCTTCCAGGGTTGAGGATCTTATTCTTCTTGGACCTTGTAACTCTTGCAGATGAAGGCACTATTTTCCTTTGAAACATCAGGAAATACTAGCCCAGCAACATAGCATCACTACCCTGAAGACCTGAATCCTCCATAATACAAATGTGGTAACATGACACTCTGCAAAGAAACTAGATGTCAATCAAACAAATAGATAAATTAAATTTAAAAAAACTTACAAGTGTGAAGCACATCAGCTGTTAAAGCACGCAGTAATGTTGGTGACAGTGATGCCAACTGGAGCAAAAATGGAACTGTTGCTGAGCGTTCGACACTTTCTCCATCTGCATCATGGTGGTCAGGCTCTAAACTCCACTGTGTACATTAATAGTACATCATTATCGAAAGATTTAGCAGCAATTATCACACATCATTTCATTCAAATGTTTACCTTCATTACTGATTTACTTTCCAGACATTCTTTCTAAAACATGCCTATTTTACAATCTTTGTGCACACACAGAATGACATGTCACAGTGTTTACATACCTGGAACAGTTCAAGAAGGGCTGACCGTATCTCTGCAAAATGGCTTCCTGCCAGATGTCCAAGTATACCAACAACTGAATTAAGTTTTGGTGCCTGAAAATTCAGTCATAAAGTTCTCATTCTTAGTAACTAATAGGTTTATTAATTGATTGGGTTTATTTACTTGATAATAGATTCTCACCTTCACAGGTTATAAGTATGAAATGACAGGGTAAGTATGAATTTACAAATATTAGAGAGGACATGGCTATGTCCTGCTTTAAGGTACTATCCCATTTATTCCTGAAAGGATGAGAAAAATCTTGATAAATTTTTATCAGGATGTGTCATCCGTGGACTGAGTTCAACCTGGATCTCTGACATGCAAAACACTAGTCACACCATCACATTGCCAGATTCATTATTATAACGCACTCTGAAATATTATGTATGATAGGACAGGTAGTTCATTTCATGTAAACATATGCAAAGAACCTATCAGCAAACTGTTGAAGCCAAAAAGGTACATTTCCTATGCAGTCACATCACCAGGACATGTGCATGCATCACCAATGTCAAGAGTGTCTGAATACTGAATATGGCTTTTATTAGTTTCTACCACTAACAGATCATGTCCATATGGATGGCGAAAAGATTGTAATTGTATAATTTTTGTTCACACAGTGTGCCACTTTTATCTCCAGTCCACTGAGACCTCCAATGAAATGGCTGACACCACAAGAATTCCAAGAATGGTATGGGTCTTGACCAAATGCCATCTTGGTTTTTTCTTGCATCACTGTTACCACCCAATGCTACAGTGTGTTCATAAATCTTAACTTCACTGTCAGAAGAGAACAGTTTATCAGAGCCATGCTCCAAAATTTGTTCCTGCTCAATAACTATATCATACTGCACTTCTCAAAATCTGCAACATTATGATAGGGAGAAATATATTCTTCTGTGAACAACATATGTAACAGTAAAACAAGACTAAACACATCTCTGTATGTGTTTGAAATTTTTAACAATGGCCTACTGCATTACCTCAATGTTCCATGCAACCCCCCCCCCCCCCCCCCCCCCCCCCCCCCCCCCACCCCCACACCCCAACCAACCACCAAAAAAAACAAACAAAA
>Ga0123355_10011378_pt1 | contig 13711 bp, 9 predicted proteins | sample TergutEmb28metaG_3_FD_89872 | JGI IMG/M metagenome (GOLD analysis project Ga0123355, IMG submission 89872) | Embiratermes neotenicus P1 segment gut microbial communities from Petit-Saut dam, French Guiana - Emb289 P1 | ecosystem: Host-associated > Arthropoda: Insects > Digestive system > Gut ...
TATACCAGCACCCCCCCTGCCTCCCCCCCCCCCCCCCCCCCCCCCGAGATCCAAGTGGTGTAGTAGTTTACCTCCAGATTGTTTTGTCTCCAGAGGCAGCATCTCGCCTTGTGAATATTTCTTAAACGCTGTTTTTCACAGGGAGGCGTTGTTAGCACCTCACCCAACCCCCAAGCTGGAGAACCACCCCTCGTCGGCTGTCCGTGACTGCTTATTCAATATGTTCGCAGCTACCCTCCATATTGGAGGCCGTTCCTCCATCCGCAACCTGAGGATGCGCCATGGCGTGATGACAGGGACCCACTTATCACATTTTATGTACTATTACCACATATAATGTAAGTAGCATATGGTGGCTTTTCCTAGCTCCTTCGGTGTACACCTACATGAATTTTAAAGACATCTTTATTAAAAATACTTCAGATTCATAATTAAGTCACTAATTTCTCTCCCTCAGTTTGTATGCATCAAATTGGACAAGTTTGTTGTCAATAAATCGAAAATATAGAATAAAAAAGCAGGAAATGATCATTCAATTTGGTATTGTTCAACATGCAGACAAAAAAAGATATTTGTACTTCGTCTCCAAACATGTAGTTTTGGAGGCCAGACATTTCCACAACCATCTATAGATATAACCACTTAAAATCTCTGGTTCTTTTAAATTCTCATACAGTGATTGCTTTATAGCGGATGTTGAGAGCCAACAGCCAAGGAGGTCAATTGGGCTGAAGTGGGAGGAAGTTATAATGGCAGGGAAGTGGGTCTATCGACTTATCTGTAACCCTTATCGATTACTAGTAGCCTACGGAAAGTGCTGGTCATCTGTTACTTCATTGGTAGATAGGGCAGGAATATTTAAAGACATAATTCAGAACTGTCAAGATGATCAGAAGAGTAAGCCTCACATAGTAATAGAATCATTGATGGATGACACTGTGTAGGACAGGATGAAGTACCAGTGACAATCTGAATGCTTTACATAATAGCTACTTCATAAACCCACACAAACCCAAATCCTGTCTTCATGTACAAAGGAAACTTTTCTTTCCATTTGGTTCGCCTCTCTGACCATGATCTAATGTGATCGGAAATGTACACAGTGCAGGATAGTAACAATGCAGAAAGTACATTACTTGACAGAATTGCACATCCGCATTCACCTACACATTTAAATTTCGTAAAAGAAACAGTGTCTGCAACACACAATGAATTAACTGTAAACACGTACAAAACGAAAAAATTCTGGCAATAATCTGCACTACAGTGGTTCCAAGTACAAACATACATAAATATAAAACACATGTAACTGTTATTTAGTGTCAGACCAACACACAATTATATCGTGGAACCACCACCACTCTAACATATACGTTTTCATAATAACTAAAATTCTTTAACTGGGGCACTCTTGTACAGTTCATGCGACATACCATGCCCCACGAACAGAAACATGTTTGACAAGAAGTGGCCATTACCTAAGTCTGTATTGCACTATCTAACACTGTCGCGTAAAAAGAATAAGTACATCAACAAAAATAATGAGACTATATTAAGGGTGGAACAGACCGACAATCTTAAATACCAATCACCTAAAATAATGGAGGCGCCACTTTTCTGTTTAACACCACAGCAGTCAGTACTGTATTCTTATGTTCCTCTTCTTGCTAACTAGAATTTATGAGCCGCAACTAACGTACTATAAAATCGGAATAAGGTACAATTCAGCGGACAATTTTTCCATCAAAAGTGCACGATACTCTTATACCTTGTACTTATGAAACTGCTCGTTAACCAAGTAGACGACAGTGACCCCAAACCACACTTCACAAGTATCATTGCTCCATTACCTGTAAAATCTTATTATGGACTTTTAACCATTACTACAGTCAATGTAAATAACACGTTTTCAATTCTCCGCCCTACCACAAACGCCATTTTGGATATGCAACTGTCTAAATCACAGTATACTACCTGTTACACATCCCTATGTCTCTAAAAACATAGCACATCCATGCTCAGTACCACAGATCATCTAGTATACTCCATAGAAGGTTCCTCTGCTGCTTGTAATCCGTGATATGGACGTACAAGAAGTAATCTGTGATGTGTATCACCAAAGACATCACATTAGCAAGTATCCTTGCGAAAGAATGGTTGTGTTAGTTCTCTCTGCCAGCCTATGTAAAAAAAAATAAAAGACAATCGCTGTCACTGGAGAGTTTTGTGTTAGGTGTGCAACTGCTACATAAAGTCTTGTTTGTTGATATAAATTACAGCTTTTAAACCTCGTGTGTTAGTAAAGTATGGGGGACCGACCAAGAGTGGACTTGGGACTTCTTGAGGAAGATGATGATTTTGAAGAATTTCCTGCCGAAGGTGAGATAAATTTCGTTTTACAATGGATATACACATTTTGAGCGGTAATATGTCAGCGTAATTGTTATGTTGAGGTTACAAGGTTACATAAAAATGGCACTTGAAGACATACTCCAATTACATAGCATTGTAGTTCCTTGCTGTTCAGTAACAACTTCGTTGTTGCTACTAGAACCAGCTTAGTCTCCCTTAAAGTGCCACTGAATTTCAGCCCAGTCGCCACGTTGTAAAGGGATATCAATACATTAAAAAAATAAGTTTCCTAAGGTTTTTAGTAAATTGTGCAGTGCATTTATAAAAAAAAAAACATTAAATTATGATGAAAATGAACTTATAATGTTATTACTTTGAAATACAGCAGGTACAGTTTAGTTTTTGTTGTATTTTACAAGTGTGTACCCTAGGGCACAACAAACTTCTTCCATTAAGTGTTGTTAGTTGTTGCTGTATTTAAGAGCAGGACCATTGTGAACTTCTCACCATACTATGAAAATGTGTCAGTCTTATTTTCTGATGACCTTTGCTCTTTTGGCATTAATTTTCAGATTGGACTGGAAAGGATGAGGATGAGGAGGATATAAGTGTTTGGGAGGATAACTGGGATGATGATAATGTAGAGGATGACTTCAGTATGCAGTTGAGGTATGCTGTACTTTGTTAAAACACAGTAGTTGACATGATCCCATTTGTTGTTTCCTGTCTACATATCAAAACTGTACTTGAATAGGAGCCCTAAAACATGTACGACCTCTATATTCATGTGGCATGTAGACAGGCCGTAAGTTCAAGTTGCTCTACTACGAATCTGAAGTGTGATCATTCACACTGTTCCTACAATTCGAACTTCTGCTGCTCCCTTTCTTTGCATGTAATGTATACTTTCTGTTGCTGTTGGTGAGTCTTGCACTGATGGTCATGCAAGATGACCCGAACTGCATGGAGGTAATCCAACTATAACTCCTCAGTTTACTCTGCCTGGAAATTTCAATGCTAAAGGTATATAATGGAGGGAAGTCATTAAGGATGAAAGATGCAGAATAGTTACCCAGGTATGTGGTGGGTGATGTACAACACAGATACATATGTCTACAATCAGGTATCTCGTATGTAGTGGATCATACTTTATGCAGTCCAAGACTACTGACATGAATGATTCAGTCTTCCAGATTTATATGTCCTTACTTGTCTTAATGGTCTATATCCAAACGAATCCTTAAATCCAAAGGGAATTACCAGATGCGCTCAATGGGTATGTGTCATACAATGAAGCAATCATTATATATATATATATATATGTGTGTGTGTGTGTGTGGGTTAGTGTTTCTAGCAGCATGTATAGAGCTGTTCTCTCTGCTTGGCATTAACCTTCTCATGTCTTGCCGAAATATCTCTGCTTTGATGATACTCTTTGAGGTCAGCTATCTTCCTCAGCACCCTCTGTCTGAGAGCCCTAGTTCTACACCAGTATAGAAAAGCAGACAAAAATATTGTTGTGTTAATTTTAATGTTTACATTTTTATTTTGTGGATAGCAAGATAAAAAAATCTGAACCGAATGCTAGCACATACTTCCCAACTTTAATTTGCCTGTCATTGTCAATTTTATTTTCAATTCTTGGCCCAAACAAGAGATTTTGGTCTTCTCTAAAATGCCCAGACTGGTCATGAGACCCACCTAGCCTCCCATACAATGGCTAATGTGAATAAATTGGCTAGCTGGGGCTTGAAATTGACCACTGCTGTTTAAGTGCCAGGACTGAGGGGAGCTGTACCTCCATTACCTCATATGCCTTCTTGGTGTGCACAGGGAGACTTTACTTAGCTATTCCACATTTTTTAAAGGATTTAGTGTCTGGATTTATGTTACCACTGTTACACAATTTTTAAACCAGAACTTCTAAAATTAAGACAGTGTCACTGCACTGGGTAGGTAGGACTGGAATGATATTGGTTTTTGTCAGAGTGTTTGAGAGCAGGATGTTGTGCAGATATTTGGGACTAACAAGAAGGAAGAAGACTGGAGAAAACTGGATGAGGATCTTCATGATTTGTAATCCTTGCAAAACATTAGTCAGATAAGATGAATGGGACATATGGCACATGTGGGGTAGGAGAGAGATGTGTACAGAGTTTTGGTGGGGAGAAGTTGAAACAGACCACTTAAAGACCTTTAAATAAATGGAGGCTAATATTACAATAAGTCTTAAAGGGACAGCCTGGGATTGCATGAACTGTATTAACCCTTTAAACACCAAGTTAAATCCCATCTGCCATTTGCTAACATTATTATGAGCTCACCATATTCTCCACATTAGCAGGATAAGGGTTAATGTGATGCAGGATAAGGAGCAGTGGCTGGCTGTAATGAACATGTTACTGATACCTTTGAATTCCATAGACTGTGAATTTCTTGGCTGGCTGAGAAACTGTTAGCTTCTGAGCAAGGACTCTGCCACATGTTAATGTGTACAGTGACGAAAGAATTCTACATCTACTAAATAGGAAATCTGGTCTATGCCTTACACAACTTTTCATGTTTCAATGCCAGTTCTTTGTCAGTTCGTGGTCTTCTCTTGGGATTTTGTGCTGTGCAGTAGGTGAGTGTTCTGACATTTCAGCTGACACATACTGCCTCCACCTTTACAGTGACCAATTCTGATTCATATGGATGCCGCAGCAGTTGGGAAGAATGTTTCCGTTGCATGGGAAAGCTATAGGAAATATGGCCAATCAGAGCTGTGAGAAGTGCTCAGTACTACTAGCCCTATCCTTCCCCCATTCCTACAACTTTCCTGTTTCTCCCCCAATTCAATGTCTACAGAAAATGGAGGCAATACATTCCTCCAGAACACTGGAACACTTATCCACAACACAGTACAGAAACCCAAAAGAAGACCATCAACTGACATTCTTGACCATTATTATTATTTTGGTTGTTTTTGTTGTTGTTGTCATTGCCCTTCTGAGAGGATGTTTGTAACAAAGGCAGCTACAGTCGATTGTGTTTACTTATGACCTGGAAATGCCTGAACCAACTGACCCTTGCCCTCAGTATTACAGTACAGCTACACCAAGAACCAACTGAACCTCACCCTCAGTAATGCAGTAGTCACAACAAACATCAACATGTCTGTAGAGACTACACAGTTACACAATCTTCTGTAAGTTGTTGCTTGTGCTCATCTAATATGTATGTTTTATTTTCTTGCAGAGCTGAGCTTGAAAAGAAGGGAGTTAAACTGGACTCCTGAAGTTGAATAATCTTCCAGTTAGTTATGAATTACTGAATTTCAATTAAAAAGTAATGACATATTCTTTGTAATAAAACTTCTCTTGTGAAATAAACAATGTGATATATTTTGTATTTATTTACAGGATAGTTTGCTTTATATCCCAACTGATCTCAATAAATACATTTAAAATAAGGATGTTTTCAACTCATTAGTTATTAAACTAGTATATATAACAATTAAAATAACTGATCTTTCATTGCATGGTCCCAAATTAATTTCAAAATCTAGATGAGTAGTTTGAACAAGCTCACATGATGTGGAGGTCACTTTACTTGACGTCCAGCAACGTACACCTTCCTGATGTTGCGATCATCACCAGTATAAAGGAACTTCTGCACCAGTGTTTCAGTGTCATGTGGCTGTAGGACATCAACTGGGCCTGGATTCTTCATATTAACAATCAAGGCATCAAAATATTTCCCAACTTTGAAGTTGCCTACTTCATCAGCCAAAGCAACAGCTGAAACAGAAAATTATTTATGGGGGTCAGTCCAATGAAAACCTGTACGCATATCATATCAGTACAAGTCAAACATGTACACATGCACTATGTGTGGGAGATGTGGCAATTTGTTGACAATGACGAAGCTGTACTGAAATTATCCATACTAAACTAGCTGGCAAAATATTTTTAAGGTAGTATATTCATTTTCAATTCAGGTCTATGCATAGGAAGGGCTAGAAATTTATTTTTATATTGGGCCCAGATGTCTTAAACCAGTCCTGAATATCATTGTGTATAAACTAATGAAATCAACAAAATCTGGACGAAAGGATGTATAAATTGTATCTTCTTATAAAATCAATACCAGTATTCCCCAGTAGCTCAGAGGTAAATTCCCAGGCAGTGCTAGTGGTGTATATTTCTGACAACTGCAGTCAACACTGTGTCACTCTCCCATAATGTGATAATGCTAGAGTTGTCACTGGGCCTTCAACACATCGCTGACCAGCCATTTAATTAAATACCCCCAGTTTCTGAACATTCCACAATTAAAATGTTCAACCCCTCAGTATATTATTGTAATCTGACTGCATAGATGAAACTCCTGAACCCAGTACTGAAGACATTGCACATAGTCTAGTAGTTCCTAATTGATTGGTATTACTCAAAATAAGGCCCCTTGTGCAGCAGAACCATGCAGAATTTACAACTATCTAGTTTCATTACTTGTTTCTCTGGCCATTGAAGTTCATCAGAACTGGACTTTGACTCCAGATTCCTGATATCCAGCACCTTGTTATCTCTATCTCAAGCAGGAAGTTTGTGTACTTTCCTTTTATGTGTTTAGTATTTTGTGTGGAAAAATGCGTTGATGAGTGCTCATTTTAACAGATACACTTGACCATTTGACAGTTTTCGTCAGTACTGAGTAATAACTGTAGTAGTAGTCTGCCCTATCTACACCTTTTATGAATTTATTGTACTGGAAACAGTGTAAGGTTTATTTATTTACAGGTTTCATTTTCTGTCTTTCCTTCCTGTGTTCACTACTGTTGCATCATGGAACATAATTATCTTTCACACAAGTCTTTCAACTGGACTGTTCCTCCAGAACACTGACTGCCCTTCCTTCAAGTGTTTGACTCCAATTCCAGGTCAGGTGGAATGACCCCTGTTAGCCCTACTTGTGCTACAAACTCTCACCTTTCTGTCAAACCATATTTCAGCTGATCTTACACTATTACAGTAACTGTCTAGATAGATGTGATGATTGTGGCCTATGTTTCTATCTGAGAGTGACAATACTACATCCTCCAAATTCTGTCCCTTGGTTGTGTAATCTCCATGTTACAGATTTAACCCAGTACTGCCTCACACATCACTCCCACCAGCACTCCATATTTTGTCATTTTTCCTGGATTGGCCTCATCAAGTGACATTTCTTGCTTTGGACTGTAAACTGACGTAAACTTCTGTATAAAATAATCATAAACAAGCTGTATTTTGAATAGCCTCCCTGCACCTCGTGTTTTCTGGCTTCAGAGCCATCCAATTCACTACTTTCTTCCTCTTACTTTACTTGTTTCACTCTCGCTTGTAAAAAGTAAGTGACAAGTTCATGATCGTTAACATGGACTAGGTGGGACGTTACTGTCAATATCCAAAATTTTAATTTTACCTCATCAGACACATCAGAATACATATCCACAAATAACTCACACAAAATATCATCTTTCATAACACTTCTATGCAAAGCCGTGATTTCCAGGGAAGTTACGAAATAAAATAGGGTATCTGAATCTGTAGGTGCTCCGTTGCAGCTCTAAGAATGAGGGGTCTGGAAAGGTATGTGGGTTTGTGACACTGAGACCCAAACATTCCTGCTTCAAGCTATTGGTAACGTATATGATATAAATGTGACAGAACAGCTGACAAACGCAAGTATAGGACATCACGCAAGAAAACTGAAATACATGGCCCATCAACAATGCATTGAATAGCAATCATGTCTTTGTACATCACCCAATGGCAAAGTGCTAAGTTTAACTGCTTCTGCATACAGCACTGTCTACAGACTTCAGGCATCTCATATCATTTGATATCAAATGTGAAGTGGATCCTTTGCAACCATGGCAAGGAGCAGTCTTCCAGTTGAGGAGATTGACCAAGGATTTATTCTTTGGAATGATCTCAATGAAGCAAAGTGGACATGCAATTTAAAATTTGAATGTCAGGAGTATGTACAAGTCATATTCATTTAAAATTTATTTGACTAACTACTTCCACACATCAGAGTCCTGCTTTAGAAGCTAACAGTTCCCCAGACTTTAGGAACCTCAAGCTTCTTCACCACGTGCACAGGAGCCCACCACCTGTCCCTGTTCTGAACAAGACTAGCCCAATCTATGCCCTTCCATCCTGTCTTCTTCAGATCCTTTTAGTATTATCCTCCCATCTGTACCTAGTTATTCCAAGGGATCTCTATTTCAAGTTTCCCCTACAATACACTGTATGCATATCTCTTCTGCTCATCGCATCATCCTTTGATTTCATCACCCAATAATACTCATAAAAACATGAACATTTACAGAAAAAAAAACAAGTTCTATCAATGGTTAGAAATAAGGCTGTCTTCAAAAAAATTTCCAAGAAAACTCAGTAATGTTACGTCTCATCACCAGATAGCAGGACATGATTATAACATAAATGTAGCTAATCAATCCTCTAAAAATGTGGAAAAGTTGAAATACAGTGTACCAGATGACAGTAACAAATTAAACTTGTAGTCGCAAAGTAATTAAGAGCATATTGAATTCTGGAAACACAGAGTACCATGCAGTACAAAATCATTTACATTCCTGCAGATTCATTTCTTCTGGAATGACACTGTGTTGTTGGGTGTGTTGTGGTTCCCAACATTTCAAGGGATCAGCTGGGTCAAGCAGAACTTGGACTGTCCATTCAGATGAAGGCACTATGATTAGGCAAACATTCATATAATACATTTTCTATCCAGACTGCATGAAACAAGACGATGCTTTACTGTCTTTGCTTTTCAACTTTGCTTTTAAGTGGTCACCACAAAGATTCATGACAAGCAGGCTGGACTGAAATACAGTGGGCCGTATCAGATTCTGGTCTATACTGATGATGCATATTAGGTGAAAACATGCGTAAATACTACGAGCAAAACACAGAAGCTTTATTACTTGCTAGTGTGGAGGTTGGTATAGAAGTAAATGCTGAGAAACCTAAGTATATGTTCACATCTCATGAACAAAATTCAGGACAAAATCACAACACAAATATAACTCCTAAATCCTTTGCAAAAGTGGCAAAGTTCCACATTTTGGAACATCACTAACAAAGAAAAATTCCAAGCACAAAGACCGTACAAGCATGGCCTGTTACCATGCCATCCAGACTGTTCTGTCTTCCCATTTCCAAACTAAGAATACAAAGTTTAAAAATACAGAAAACTATAATCTTGCCTGTTTTATGTAAGTGTGAGGAACAGTGGCTGATGTTGTTTGAGAACAGGGTGCTGAGGAAGATATTTGGACCTATGAGGAACGAAGTAAATGCTTTGCAGCCATAGCTTAGTACTGGTTGGACGAGACTTTCATATATTCTAAAGTTATTTTCTGTAGCTGCTAGTCATGATTTTATGGCAGGTAACATGGAAAGTATATCTTGTTTGCTGACATAATCATCTTTGGTATTTCTACATCTGCATTTCCTTTTGTTACTTCTGTTCCTAGGTAACAAAAACAACTGCTTCATTATCTTTGTTTTTCTTTGTTGGCAATTTAAAGCTCTTCTTGATTGGATCACAACTATTTTTTATGGTATGAATCATGAGTCTACCATGTTGGTGTGTTCCTCTAGCTCTCTTACATATCTTTAGAACCGTTTACATAGATCTTCTCATGCTGTTTATATCACCTGCACAACCAATTTGACCTGATATGTAGAGGAGTGATGAATTTACATCCACTGATAACTGTCTTATGGCACAGTCTTAAGGGCATATTCAACAGGAGAGGTGCCAGCCCATCGCCTTGTTTAAGTCACTCCTTAAATTCCAAGTCGTCTGTACAATCATTCTGTATCTTCATACCAGATTTGCTCCTTCCAATGTTGCTGATACCAGTTTCACTAACTTGGTAGGAAAAGTAATTCATTATCTCAAGAACTGTATTTCTATCTATACTAACATAAACCTGTTTGAAATCCACAAAGACTTGACATACATACACACTGATTTCCCAACACTTGTGTAGTAACTAACTGCATTCATTCAGCCAATAGTGTCTTACAGCAGGTCCATAGCCTCTTCCAAAGCGTGTTCTCCATTAATTGTGATCCAGTGCTTCCTCTTTCATTTTACAGAATCCTCTCTTTTCCTTAAGGACATCCAGTAGCTGCTTATGTCTTCTTCCTCATCTTCCTGTCACTTATATCCTTCTCTCTAGCTTTCCTTCAATAACGTGTTTTAGAACACAGTTCATACACAAGATGTGATCAATCCAGTCAGCCTTCCTTCTTTTTATTATATGTGGGATATTCCTCCCTCCCTGACTCTATGTAATATTTCATTTCTCACATGATTGGTCCAGCTGAACTCCATCCCTCTCCAGCACCACATTTCAAAACTTTCCAGTTGTTCAGTAGTTGATCTGCCCTTTCTGAAGCCAGCTTGGTATTCCCCTATGATACTTGCAGAATTTGTTTTCAGTCTGGTTAATAACACTGTTGTGAAGATTTTATATGCTTTGCAGAGCAGTGATATACCTCGACAGTTGCTGCATTGTGTCTTGTCCCTCTTTTTATAAATGGGATCGATCACACCAATTACCCAATATTTAGGTACACTTTCATCCAGACTTTTTTTTTTGGGGGGGGGGGGGGGGGGGAAGGGATTGGGCACACTGTTTTCCACAGCTGAACCTCCAATTTTATGTACGGCTGCTGGTAGGCCCATTGTGTCCACACCTGGTGCTTATTATTCTCCAGGGAATGAATAGCTCTCCTAACTTCATCAGGTGCTGGTAGTTCTACTTCTCCTCCAGGCCCAACTGCAGTATTTTGTATTTCTGTATTATTGGTCTCCTGTCCAGGCGACCAACTTACCACAATTTGTTCCCATGTAACTTCTAACATATAAAATATACCCTGCTCTTCCAGTTTCAATGAAGGTGTGGTCACTCCAAGTTGGATCACTGCCACATGGTGAGGTCCAGTTTATTCTATGGATATCCTTGTGGGAAACATGTTAAGCAATTATCATACTCTTGCTTACTGCAAAATTAATAGCTCTCTGTCTATTATAGTTTCCAGATGTAGGGTATGCCTTTTGATAACACCTTTGTGTCATCCTAGTTTTACATTTAAATCTCCAATCACCACTTTCACGTCATCATTTGATATGGAATCACATGCTCTTTCCATAATTTTGTAAAACTGAATTGTATCATCATCGTCATCATCATGTGATTCTTCTGTTGGTATGCAGAGGTTACCAAATTTTGTCTTAATCCCTAATGATATCCCTTCAATGAAATCAAGACCATTATGTGTCACTTATTTCTTAACAAAAAATGCTACCACTTGGTATTCATGTTTTCTCCCTCCTCTCCACCTAAACGAAAGTGTGTGTTTTCACGTCCATGATATGCTTGTCTTGCCAATAAATAATGCTCTAACATTCCATGACCGAAGTAACTTGTCTGTTTTATACTGTATAATCTGTTAAGGTTTTAAAAACTTATCCAAGGCTTCCCTCAAGTCTTTTCAATGATTCCTTTTTGCAGAGTGGGGATGATAGCCCCATGCCCAACCCTCCTCCTTTTCCTGGGCTAGGATCAGCTAGGAATCAACAACTGAAACCTAGGCAAAGTTTCAAGACAACTACCCCCCACATTTCACTAAAGAATGAAAATAGGCAAAATAAATTGTTTTGACAGTGACAATGTTGCTGATGTGCAACACGGCCGAACTATGTGACATGCTCCACGTACTGGAGGAACCACTTTATCCGCATGACTCTTCCAGTTCAGGTGGTTATCATTCTGTACACACTGGAATGTTGTGTCTTGGCTGAACAGCAGAGTTGAAAATGATAGGGGAAGAAAACCTTCAGGGTTTATTTGAAAAGCACCAGATTTGAATACTAGAAAAGAGGAAAATCTCAATGAATTTAACACTAAGGTTACTAACCACTCATAATGAACATCTATGAGGGAATACTACTAAGTATTCATTGCTTGGGTAAGTTTAGATGTGACAGTTGCAAAATTTAGTATACCTGTGGCTCCTCCTAATGTTGCAAGGTAGAAGGCCTCACGAAATGTCAGGGGGACATATTCTTCATCCTTTCCAAAGGAAACGTGGATTGAAACATCCAATGCTCTACGAATGGCATCCAAAATAGATGGGCTAAATCCACCTGATATATCTGCAACAAATACAATGAAGATCAGGATACCATTTGGTTCACTTAGTGGAGGAAGAGGAGGAGGGAGGAGGAGGAGGAGGAGAAGAAGAAGAAGACGACAAACAGATATTTGCATTCTGAAATGGTGATGACTTGACAGGTGAAACAGAGGACAAGGATGACAACCAAAATCACATATTATTCCTGCCTTGGAAAAGTCACAAATCCACATTTTTCTTCATATTAGGCAGACACTGGTGTACTTGCTTAATAGATATCTGCCACAAATAACTGTAATTAACCCTTAAGCGTGGAGTGACGGACACTGTTTGTCATACGTAAAACATCACCTGTCGTGGAGTGACGACCACTGCTCGTCATGCTGCACGCTCTCACTCATTCGTCTATATCTTGATGACATAGGGAGCAAATGTAATTGGGCTGCTTCATGCTTGTTCGTGAAGAAGCTGGCTCTCTTATGGTGTGGGAGACAGTTGCTAGAAATTATTTCTTCATTTTTTCTCTGCTCTCGAAGTTTGGGTTTTCTTTTTGCAGTCCCTAATTTCACAGACGGTTTTATGCATCCCTCTAACAGTGAAATGAAATAGGAAACGAATGTTATTGCTATCGTCATGTAGCTGAGCTATGTAGCTTTGAAATGGTGTATGACATCACCCTCATATATCAATAGACTGTTTGTTTCTTCAACACTGTTTTCGGGTCTGGATTTCATTTGAAGCTGCAATCAGTTGCAATGATGGCATCAAGTAGGAAGTGTTTGTTGGAGGATGAGATTGAACAAAGTTTGCTAGAGGAACTTGCAGCATCTGATCAGAGTAGTTGTAGTGACAATGATGACTCAAGTGGGACCGATGATTTGACTGTAATTGAGGTACTTCGTTCGGAATGTAGTGATAATGAAAGTGACAATGTGCAATGTGCTACTGCATCCAGTGCACCTACTGCTTCGAGTGCTACATTTACGTGGGAGGACATGACGAATTATCTAGGACAAAGGGAACAGTTTGTTGATAACTATGGGCCTCAAAATGAAGCCCAAAATGAAACTCATTGTGCTAAAGTGTTCAAAATGTTTTTTGATGATGAACTGGTGGAACTAATAGTGCGCGAAACAAACACTTATGCAGCACAAAAAATA
>Ga0123355_10011379_pt1 | contig 13711 bp, 11 predicted proteins | sample TergutEmb28metaG_3_FD_89872 | JGI IMG/M metagenome (GOLD analysis project Ga0123355, IMG submission 89872) | Embiratermes neotenicus P1 segment gut microbial communities from Petit-Saut dam, French Guiana - Emb289 P1 | ecosystem: Host-associated > Arthropoda: Insects > Digestive system > Gut ...
AACGGGTTATTGAAGGAAAGATAGAAGGAGGTATAGAAGTGACAGGAAGACGAGGAAGAAAACGTAGGAAGCTACTGGATGACCTTAAGGAAAGGAGAGGATACTCACATTTGAAGGAGGAAGTTCTAGATCGCACTATGAAGAGAGCTCAATTTGGAAGAGGCTTTGGACCTGTCGTAAGACAGACTGCAAAATGAATGAATGTGAAAAAAAAGTATACTATAAGCACAGAGTTTGTCTATCGCCATTACGTCAAAAATATTAATGGATACATCATTTTATTGAACACACTAATGCGTATCTGAATCTACCATTTGAGTAGAATCAACAGTTATAATGAAGAGTAAAAAAAAACAAGTAATCGAAGATGTAAACTGTGAAGTATGACACAATCATGGTGGCAGCAGTATACATTACTGTGGTCTGTGACTGTATGCCACGTGGTCTGAAAAAGTTAGCACTTCTGAGGAATTTGTTGCCTCTATGTCATCAGGGCAGGAAGTGACATTCCTGCAAACCAGATGAAATAGTTGAGGCCTGACTGTACTCTGCTCATGAGACTGCAAAGAGTGCAATAAAGAGACAAGACATTAGGAGGTGCTCACAGTTCTTTATCATACAATTGTCATACATAAAACTATAAACTCTCCCTGCTATGTACACACAACTCACAGTGCTGCCATCACACTACAGCCTGATAGCACATAAATATCATATATGTGACACAACTAGGCATGCTCAGCATTATGTATTCATGAGAAATGAAAGGAATAAGACATATCTTAGCTACAGAGACACTCTGCACAGTTGACATATTGATGACTCATCAAACTACCGTGGATGATGACTGAATCACATCCCAGGAATACGACTGCTCGCCACTATGTATCTGTTGGTGTCTCATCATGCTACTCTGATGTCTGAATGCCTTACTACACACATCACAGGAATATGACTGCTCACCACTGTGTATCCTTTGATGTCTCATCATGCTACTCTGATGTCTGAATGCCTTACTACATACGTTACAGGAGTATGGCCGCTCACCACTATGTATACGTTGATGTCTGATCAGATCACTCTGTCGTCTGAATGCCTTATCACACACATCACAGGAATATGGCCGCTCCCCACTATGTATGTGCTGATGTGTCATCAAGCTACCCTGATCATTGAATGCCTTATTACACACACTACAGGAATATGGGCGCTCATCAGTATGTATGCGTTGGTGTCTGATCAGGTGACTTGGTCGACTGAAAGCTTTGAGACACACTTTGCAGGCATGTGGCCGTTCCCCACTATGTATCTTACACAGTCTCACAGGTTTACTCTGTTTGCATGCCTTACTGCACATGTCACAAGAATATGGCTTCTTTCCACTATGTATGCTATGATGTCTCATCAGGCTACTCTGATATATGAATGTCTTATTACACACATCACAGGAATATGGGCGCTTTCCAATGTGTATATTACGATGTCCTATCAGGCTACTCTGAAGTCTGAATGCCTTACTGCACACATCACAGGAATAAGGCCGCTTCCCTCCATGTACACTACAGTGTCTCATCAGGCTGCTCTGAAGTCTGAATGCCTTATTACATACATCACAGGCATAGGGCCGCTTATCACTGTGTATGGTAAGATGTATTATCAGGTCATTCCGATGTATGAATGCCTTATTACAAACATCACAGGAATATGGCCGCTCCCCACTATGTATCCGCCGATGTCTGACGAGGTGACTCTGGCTAATGTATGCCTTATTACACACATCACAGGAAAACGGGCGCTTTTCACTGCGCACCCACAGTTGTTCATTCAGAGTATTCTGGTTAAAAGGCAAAATAAAAATATTATAACCCACCTTAATATGAAGAACAATGGGTTTTAAAGAAAGGGAGAGATAAGACAAATAATTATTAAATTCAAAGAATTCCGTTCTTTACAAAATCACATTGTATGACTAGCAATTTAGTACATGCAACACAATACAACTGTCATCAGCATTTTGAAAGAAATCTCCTAAATCCATTCTAAAGGTGTGGCAGAGGCAGCCAGACAGCCAGCTAGAGATGAGATAGACAACAGGCAATTCTGGATATCTGTGAAATGTCCATAATGCTGGACACTAAGACATACAGCTTACCTCTGATTCGGCCCCTGTTACCGGAGATTTGATTTGTTCTAAATCATTCTCCTCTTTTACATCACTGTCCTCTTCAACTTTTATATCAATGACCTGACTTCCATCATCAGATGATGTTACACATGCCTCATCACATGAGCCAGGCTCATCTTTTGGTATGTCCATGTGGCTCTGCAAAACCATCAGACCCTTACCATCATGGCTGTGCTTTCTCTTCACATGAAACAAGACACAGTTCATTACAAACATTTTGCACTGCATCAAACTGATAACAGCTGCTTTGTACTGATTTGCTTTATTATAACTTTATATCAACACTAACTAAAAAACAAATACCATGGAGTAATCTTTTTCTGCAGAAGCTGATGGTTGCTTCACCAGTCAGCAAAATCCCAGTTTTTTTACAGAACTTGAAGGGCAACTGCCATTTTCAAAGGAACCGTCCACTTGTTTCTATCATCACCCAAACCAATCCAGACCACAACTCTGACCTTATTTCTGTTACATCAATATTCATATTACCCTGCCATGTAAGTGCACATCTCCCACATGGACTCTTCCATTCATGTTTTCTAGCTACAACTTTGTACACATTCATTATTCACATGCATGCTACATGATCAACCTATTTTATCTTCCTTCATCTTATTATGTTAATAACATGTGCTCAGCAGTACAACAAACAACATGAGTCTTAGCTGTTTAAGCCTTACATATTCTGACAAGAGACAGGAAGACAGTACACTCTGGCCTGAAAGGAAGCAAGCATTGCCTGAATTTAGTGTGTTCTTGCTTCTTCAGGACTTTTTTCTTTTCTTTTTATTTTTTCCTTTTATTTTATTTTATTTTGTTTTGTTTCATGTGGACAGACAGACAGAAACACAGGCCATTCTGGATATCTGCAAACAGCGCTAAACACTGGACACACTCACACATAGCTTACCACAGGTTCAGCCTTTATTACTGGAGATTCAATTTGTCCCGGATCATCTTCCTCCTTCATACGCGGAACTTCTTCAACTTTTATACTAATGACCTGATTTCCAACAACAGATGTCAGATCCGTGCTAAGCGGGTCCCGGTCACCATGGCAAAGCACATCCTCAGGATGCGGATGACAGAGACAGCCCCCAGATAGGGAGGGTAGCTGTGAATATACTGAATAAGCAGCTGTACACAACTGACAAGGGGTGGTGCTCCAGCTTGGGGATGGGTTGACAGGCTAACAATACAGATTCCACTCCTTTGAGATATGATGTTGTGCCAATGGGTAAATGGATCCCAAACATTTCACAGTAAAACAGAATCTTCATTATCAAGGGTCAAAATATCCTCAACCCTTGAAGATGAGGATGCTACATTCTCTTAAAATGCGGGCATTGGACCACCCACCAAGCCAACAATGTATCACAGAGGTATAGAATAGTCAGGCATACTGCTGTGGAAAACCCCAAAACTTGATGGCTAACAACTCCTCACTGTAAAATTTAACATGTTATGAACTGTTACACATAGCTCTGGACTTTGTGAGATCCTTTTGGAATGAAATGGAAAATTAACATTTGATTTGGGAATTAGTGGACTACAACATGGCTTTGGAGTGTGACAGTCCATTGTGTTTGTGTATCACTACATTTCACAGCAAAGAGTGTTCACTGTGAACACAATTTACTGCTTTATATATTACCATGACATCTTTCAGTCCTATGTACTGGCCATCAACAAGTCAGTAAGATATCAAAGAGCATACAGAGTAAATTCAGGGTTTTATACATACATCTTAAAATCACACACTGTAAAAGCTATATTTACAGACAACAGCTTCCCCTACAGTAAGCATATCTCATGCCATTTCTACATATTGCAATTACATGCTTTTATTATGCACCTAATTACTGTGACATGTGCACTATATCATGTGACTTACCTCATGTTCTGCCTCTGTTACTAGAGACGTTACCAGCTCTGGTCCATCGTCTTCTTTCGTATCACTGTCCTCTTCAACTTTTATATCAATGACCTGACTTCCATCATCAGATGATGTTACACATGCCTCATCATATGAGCCAGGCTCATCTTTTGGTACGTCCATGTGGCTCTGCAAAACCATCACACCCTTACCATCATGGCTGTGCTTTCTCTTGACATGAAGCAAGACACAGTTCATTATACACACTTTGCACTGCGTCAAACTGATAAACACTGCTTTGTACTGATCTGCTTTATTACAACTTTACATCATCACTAACAAACAAAAACACCATGGGGGACACCTTGTCTGCAGAAGCTGATGGTTGCTCTACCAATCAACAAATTCCATGCTTGTTACAGAACCTGAAGGGCAACTGCCATGTTCAGAGGAACCATCCACTTGTTTCTATCATCACCCAAACCAATCCAGACAACTCGCACCTTATCTCCTCGAGATCCACCTGCTCTTAGTGCCAGGCTGTACAGTTAACATGTCAAAACAGAGAAACACTGAGGTATACAGCACGTAAGAGAATCACATTACTCAGTGATATGAATGCTGTTGAAATCTGGTGGACAAGAAGGAAGCTTACAACTTAACATCCAACCCATTCACCACCCGGCACTAAGATGGTTATAATTCTCCTTCCATCTATGCACTACTTGGTAGGTATTTCTCATCTCTCACATGTATTTACTACAAGACCAGTCCACGTCGTCTTCACTTTGCTGATCATTCGCACAATACACAAAATTCATTAAACCCTCACAATACACTCGACCACCCTTACACAGTCGGGAGAACAGGCAATGAAACTTGGCACTAGTGTATCAGAAAGCATTTAATTCCTCTGGCCATGTACGTTCAAAGGTTAAGACCATAAAATTCCCTTCTGTGCACACAAGTACACAGCACTCACCATGCCTATCCTCTCCATGCAGGATATACTTATTCAGCAGTCTGCAGTGTAACTACTGTCACTGTATATTTGTAACAGACTGCAGGATCTTCTGGCAGCTTAAAGCGTGTTCATCATCACAACAGTTTATGTGCTGTGTTGTGTAAGAACGCAACTTACAGCATTTCTTGTTATACAGCTTACCAGTTGTGATTCAATGTATCTAACACAGGATAACTGCCCAGCTCCTGAAAGAACACACAATGATATAAGTGGTGTTCGAACCTATTATGCTTTAGGGAAAATGTATTTATATTTCTACAAAGGAAAAGATATGGACTGCAAATTTGGATGCATTGCACCTTCAATTATTTGACCACGCACAGTTCACTGACATCTTTATCAATGAAAGTAGAATTCGTGCATGTAATGGAAGGGAGCAGAAGGCTCAAAACTCTTACAATGAGCAACAAGTCAGAACAGTGAAGCCCACAAGGAACACTCGCAAGTTTCGACAAGTCACAACGAATATGGCAGGAAGTACAGGCCAGTTAAAATGTGATGGCTCAAGCACAGAAACCAGATTTCATCTTTTGGCGAAACAGATGAATCCATTTAAACTGGCGGGGGTGTCAGTTCAGTCAACTACTGGCAGTTGAGATGAGCACATCAGCTTTTATTGTTGGTAGTAATGCTGGATACACCATGTTCTGAGGTAGTGTGAAGGGTATTGGCTACCCACTCCATTCGCCAGTTTCCCCTTCACTTCCCCTCCTGTACATCACTGTGTGCCATTACATTTCAACCGGAGTCTACAACCTGCAGCAATAAAGCAAGAGCACTGCAGTAACATGAAGCCCAGAGCTGCGTAATTTCAGGTGTTCGCAGTGCTGTTCCTTAGGAAGTCTTCTGGGTTATGACACTGTGCCGTCGGGTGAGCGGTTCTGTTTCAGAGGAATCTGGTGCCTTCATCTCTGGGGAGAAGCAGTCCAAAGAGTTTGAATGACCAGAAATGTCTTCGTTTGTGACAATTTAATGTTACAGGCACAACGTGAAATTAACTGTTCTGAAGAGTGTTCTAACATGTGTACAGAACTGACACACGTGAAACACAGCATGACTTCCTACCACCTGAGTACTTGTAATGACAGTCAGGACAACACAGAACAACCTGATGCTCTAGTTTTATTATTGTAAATGAAGAAACAACACACATCATTACAAAATGTCAATACAATAACTACATCATGCCCAGTCTGCTGGCGAAAAGAGTCTTCTTCTTGTTGAATGACACTCTTATCACGACAATCCTAGATTTAATTTCGTATGCACATCTTGCATCATTTGTTATCAAGCTACCCACACAGTTGAAACATTCCACATTATCCAGGTAGTTTTTGACCTACCATAATCTGTACTGGTGATAGTTGCCTTGAGATTCTCATCACCAAGGTTTGTCGCAGAGCATCTTCCAATTTCAATCAGTCTATCAATCATTTCTTCCTCAGCCAGCATCACAATGTCATCTGCATATTTCTCAGTGAGAATTACTGTTCTAATGTGAAGTATCCAAACCTTTAAAGCCTTTCCTTGGCAAGGTATTTGCTGTAAACATTGTATACAGTCAGTGACAAACAGCATCCTTGTCTAACTGCTCTTCTAATCTTCGTACTTGTCTCCCCTTGGTCCTGTCACAGTTTAACATTCTGATGCATGTACAATTTGCTGATTCTTCTTCTTTTGCACCAGCCACAACCAGTTTCCTTCAAGGACATGTATTAATTTGGTCCTTCTGTCAGTCTAAGAACCAGGCACAAAATTCTTGAAGTATAGCAACTACATCAAGAAACACCTGACATTTTATGGTGCTCAAGGGTTTGATTACCATGTTCAGAAAAAGAGACCATCCATCCCTCTCCTGGACCATGAACACAGTCTACACCTTCCCATCCTATTTCTTTAAGATCCATTTTAATATCATCCTCCCATCTACACACACATCTTCTGTGCGTTGTCTTTCCTTCAGGATCTCCAACAAAATCTTTGAAAACATTTCTCCTCTCCCCTGCACGCCACATGCCCTACCAATCTTCACCAAGCTAATACTCGACAAGACATATACATTATGGAGCTTTTGTCCGGCCTCCTGCTGTTTCCTCTGTCTTTGGTTCTACCACACTCCAAAGCATTCAGTTCTCAAATGCCCTCAGTCAACAGATGGCAACAAGCATTCTGTGATTTTAATGTGCTCTTAAATTCTTCTCGACTGAAGCACTAATCTGTCAGCATCGTTCTGAAACATTTGGATGTCCTGTCGGTCAGTCACAGAAACTGAAACTTCTTTATCACATTCAAACAGGCCCACTTGCCGGTCCCATCATGAGCCACATGAATCCAATCCACACCTGTCACTGACTGCAAGCATGTTTTCTTCCTCAATAAATAATGGAATGTGCACCACCCTGTCAGATGGAGTCCTGTCTGTGCCTGATTCTTCCTCTTTCTTTCTTGCCTTTTGTTTCCAATTACAACTTCCAAGCTTTACTGATCTCCTCTTGCCTGCTGTCTGGTCTTAACTTGATCACTGCCATAACATTTGGTGAAGTGATACAAGTATGCCTTATGCAATTCCCTCTATCCTTCTGCCATTTTGTCTCTCTTAGAGCCTAATTTTCTCATCACAGTGTCCTTAACCACCCTCAATCTACGTCCTTCCCTTGTGCCGGACCAGGTTCGAAACACGCGTGAACAGGTCAAACTGCAGTATTACTTGCAGTATTAGTCTTTGCATTTTTATATGAGAAAGACAAAAGAGTGTGCACTAAATGGCAGAAAGTAAGCTGAGACTGAACAGAAAACTGAATATGATACCAGTTACTGGTTAAATAACAGGATGAATTACAAACTACAGCACACCAAATACACATCACTCATCACCAAACCAAAATATACCAAAATGTGTTGCAACAGATTTGAAACAGATCACATCACAGAAGGAATAAGGATTAATGCAGAAGAATGACAACATGTTTATTTACATTCAGACGCTTTACAAGCTTTCATTCATTAAACGTTTTAAAGGCTACTATATCTTTAACCAATGCTGTACTTCTAATTGGACATGTCAATGTTATCATGATATGTGTCTTCATTTCCGTCTTCTTTCACCTGTGCCATATACACTGTTGCACCATTATGTCATGCTCACAGAAGTGCAGGTCACAGATGTCCACTTACATAAAGAAATACATACATAACCCAGTCAAGTGAGGCTTTTACACCTTGGTCTGTGGATAAATGAAGTTTTGTGTGAGTAAATCAAGGTTAGGTTTCTGGATTTTGAGCAGAGACAATAGCTTGGTCAGGATACTGCGACAAAACTAAGAGACGGATATTCAAGGAATAGGGGTTCTATTCCCGGCAGGGACAACGGTCTTATCTCTTCTCCACAGAGTTCGGACCGATGCTGGAGCCCACAAAGCCTCCTACTCAGTGGGTACAAGGGGGCTCCTTCCCGTGGAAAATCTCAGCCAACATATAACGTCCAGGTTAAAAATAAGTAGAGCTATACCCCCAAACACACAAGCCTTTACGTCGTGCACAGGGAAATATTTACCGTTCTTAGTATACTGCGTCTTTTCGTCTCCATACTTTGGCAGCCCACGTACTATATGGTTGCTATTACGTTCCAATGAACATCAGTGTATAAAACATGATTATTTGAACGTGTTTACTCATTAATACTGCGTCTGTTGCACAGACAACACAAAGTCTTTCGACGTGCAGATGAATAAATAATTGCAAACATGTCAAGCAAAAGTAACTTTTCCAACGTGACACCCTTGTTCCGCGGAATAACATCAAAATGTCACAACATACATGGCATACCACGAAACCTTTCATCACTCACCTTAGCCGTGTTATAAATTGCGCACACTAATTAACGTAGACGGAATAGGAAGACAATGATCATGACCTTCTGCAATCGAAAACCGAAAACAAAGATGAGGCGCACTGTTTTTCTTTCCATGTATTGGTAGGTGTGGGTACGCAACAAAGCTGAAGTTGGCAGTATATACATCGGATGTCCCTGACGATAGATGGTGCAACATCACATACTTGATCCCAAAGAGCTGCGGACTTCACAAATAGTTACAAGTACGACCGACAGAGTGTATGAGAAGTGCGCCAGTATTCCGTGTAAGAAATGGCGCCGTTTTCAATGCGAGTGCTTGGAGTGCTGTTTGTCCCATGTATTACGGTTAAGAAAACATTATTAGTGCAATGAAGTTTACCAGCAATATGACTGCAGTTGTATATTTATTAGTTAAGTGTGAAAACACTTTTACTACAGTTGTGTGAGTGAAATCTGAAGTTGCATCCCTTGGGTTGTACAGTGGTACAGGTAAGCCATTTTTTTTCTATTACTTTAAATATAGTTTTTTATGTTCATCTCGTCTTCTCGTGTACCGTGTAAATAAAGCTTAGACTTATTTGTTATTGAAGGTTCAATTGTTCTGCTGTATGCTGCTGTGAATATTGGCAAATAGTTCCTGACATGTGGAAGGTGATTGTTACTTCCGTTTTTAGGGTAGTTGAAACGTTATTTGTAATTGTTTAAACTGCCATAAGAAACGATGAATTAGACGCTATTTTAGGTTTATAAATAATTCTCGTAACTAAATAGCATAACCTTGTTGCATTTATCATGGATTATTTTCCTTATGTTCCTACACAGAGGACTTACAGTACTTTTCTTGTACAGTTCATTTTCATTGTCACAGTAACAGAATGCGTTGTGTAGTTTACAGAAACAATGTGTACGTGTTAGTCCAAGAACTTAGAGCTGTAAGATGTAAGAGGCCATCACAAATGACAGAAATTTTTCCTCAAATTACAGTGGACAATTTGTTTCATAGACATGCTAGTTACTATGAATAGTGATTTTGATGGAAGTCATCATAGGCAATATTATGCAGGAAGTGTAGGGATGTAAAGAACATGGCACAGCCAGGTTCCTAAGTGGGATTTGGGTGAAGCATAAAATCCGTTAAGTTTCATTTGGTGGCACAGTGGCTCCATTGAGGTTATGAGTAAATTTCAGTGATGTTTTTTTGCTGTTGTAGTGTAATCTTCCTCTGAAGGCAGTAGAAAGAAAGCTGATATTATGGTCAAAATATTTATTTGTCATTAAGAACATTTACTGTAAAATGGTGATTTGATGAACTGGTTGATGATGGAATATTTACAGTGTGATAAAAGAATCTATTGAACACATCAGTATCTTAATTAATATGTTTACACTGAAACATTTACATTGATGTAAAACAATTTACAGAATGACTCTCTGTGACCACACAAGCTGTGCTAGAATGATGCACATTACTGTTACACATAAATTGGCTGATTCATCTTGTGTGTTGGTGTCACTATCCATATGGCAACGCACTCCGACTGGTTGGGCTCAGTGTTTCAGGTTTTTAAACCAAAGTAAGAAGTGTTTTGGTTTAAAAACATTGCACTGTTGAAGTATTGAAGAGAAGAATGTATAATCACAAGAATTATGCAGTATTGCAGTAACCATAAGAGTTACACAATTTCCATTGGAACAAGTTACTCAGTACGTACCGGGAGATATTAAAACAGGAAGTCTGGTACGCTGTACTTTCTTCGGTTCTTGAAAATGTTATGAAAAAACCTGAGCTTCTTTTTTTTTTTCTTTTAAATTAAGTCGCAGAAATGTAAAAGTTAAGTTATTTTTGTGCTTGCACACTGTGCTCATGAAGTGCGCTGGTGTGCTGGTAAAGCTGTGCACATTCTTAACATTGGTCCTATACGGAACTGAATAGCCATCTTCATGGAGCAGCAGCATTAATGTTAGGTACAGAGCCACTGGAATTAATTGCCACAACATGATCAAAAGAATTTTAGAAATACCTCTTAGATCTCTGACACATACTCTGGCTGCTGAAGGGTTCTGCATGGATTTTTGAACGCTGTGCTTGTCTAGTATTAAACAAGTGTTTACTGTAAGCAGTTTTTGAGCTTTAGCGGACAGTTTATGATGAATTTGTAACTGAGCATTGGGCTGTGAAGCCTGATGCATACTTCCAGGAAACAGACATACCTTACACTGTAGGTACACTTGAACATGGTGGGATGCTGGCACACTGGTAAAACTTCTCACAGACCATTACATTCTAAATTTCAAGTCAAAAGTCCATCAATTTGTTGATATATATATATATATATATATATATACTCTTGGCATTTTACAACGTGTTTTGCAGCTGCCTTATGTTTCATGAAATCAAATCTCAAACATATCAGCAAGTAAAATTAGGACTGTAATTGCTTGTATTTGTTAGACTATTTTAGCTCGGACACTCAGGTGCTGGCTTCTCACGAATGGCCTTGATTTCAGCACCATGTGACATCACTTCAGTTTTGTGATACGTGAAATGGCACCGACACAAGTCTGTCTGCCTAGTTGCTTCAGTTCCCCCTGCTAATCACCATTCCACCGCTGCTCCATACTCATCTACAGCCCTGAGCAGCCAGCACATTATCACGTCTGGGTCTTTAAGCTGGGGGATTTATTTGTAATCTTCAAATAACGTGGCAGTGAATAGATGGAAGGTGATATTTATTGCAAAAAAGTCTATTGGTTTATGGACTTCAAATGTAAATTTATGGTAAAAATGAATAAGTTTTAATTTGTGAAATTTGTTTCTGCAATCTGGGCTGTCATAACTTACACAGACTACATTCATACTTACAGTACAATGAGAAATTTAAATTTCAAAACTGTGTAATTATGAAGGATCCTATTTTTGTCTTGAAGCTGTCATTTGTCACTTCCTGCTGCTACAATGCTGGGTGTGTTGGGGATCAGTAAGTGGGCTCCTACAATGTGACAAATGAACCAACTGGAAGTGGCAAGTGATGATTGTCAGATAAAATAATGTACTGTACCTGTACTCTTGCATCGAGACATTAAAAATATAGGTTGTTTCAGGGTTCCTAATTATGAAATAATGAACTAGCTTTAAAGAGCTGTGTCCTGACCGCATGCACAGAATTCTACAAACATTGACCGACCAGTCTTGATTAAGCCATATATTTACAGAACTTTCCATTACCCCAGTGATACTTAGTACATTATAAAATGCTGCTGTCTCCCTGACCATATACTCTGACATCACATCCCAAAACATACTCTTCATCATACTGACCGTCACAAGAACTGCAGATCTCACTGAACACACTCAATTGAATGTAAGGTTATTTTGAAAACAAAACACAGACATTGTGTTTGTTGTGCACGTGTTGCAAGCATTTGTTTACGTTATCTTTTGACTGCTGTGTGCGACCTGTTAACTGTAGAGTAGGCCTTGTGATCGCTACAGAACCTTCACTGTCTGTGTCCCTTGCTTCTTAATGTTACAGTGCATATATAAGTCACATCATCCAGTGTAAGACATGACACTGGTACATCTGAGGATTCTGCAAAACATTTCTAAACAACTACAATGTATCATGCTATTACAGGCTACTCACATGCCATTTGTACAAGAATTAATCACATGTACACTTTCCAATATAAATTAATTCTCCCCATGTATACAGAATATTTGGACACCAAACCCAGACACTCCTCACCCACTCTGTTCCTGTAAGCTGCGCAGACATATCAAAAAGTTTGAAAGTGTGGACATGCTGCTCAGTGTCGCTGCTTTTGCTACATAAATTTACGCTGTTTTTTTTTTATGTTGCATGCAGACAGCAGTGACAACAAATATAAGCAGGGATGCCTTAGACTAGCTGCAAAAGATTGCCCCCCTACAAGGGCAAATCAGATTTCAAGTAACTTGCCTCAAAATATTGATTAAAATGTTTATTATTTTCAGTCTAATGTTATCAAGGAATTAAATAGTTTTGAACTTAATGCTTTCACTGGAATTTGGGGCCCCCATTTAGCTTAATTTCGCCTATATGGACAGGTCTTTTCTGAATGTCAGGATGAGGGGCATAATATCATCACTGACATGCCTATGGACTATTTCTATCGTCACTCAAAATAAAATATATTCAGGACGTTTCGAAAGCACCCTGTTTTAGAAACGTCGTTAAATATATTTTATTTGGAACGATGTTAGTGATGACACTGTGCACATTACAGCATAGCAAAAAAAAAAAACTGCATGGTGCAAGGATGAGGGGATTAGAGAAAATCATTTTTGGTATGACTCAGCAAGTAAACTGTTCGTGCGTGTATTGGCAGTAATGAAGTAGTGGTCGCGGTAATTGTGCAACGTCTGACTTTTGTACAGTCAAGTAAGCGACCGTCACATCGTGAGAAATGTGTAACCTGTCAGTAACGTTTCATTCCCCCCCTCAAGTCTTTTAGCTTGTTACTCACAGAGTGGACACATACTATGACCCATGCTTCCCCCCCCTCCCCCCCTTGCACCTGCAGTCGTTAAATGTCCCGACGTGTCGGAGGAAAACACTGTCTTCACTTATGTATATTGGACCGTGCATCATTTGATAGTTGAATAAAGAGAGAGAGACCAACTTGATGTCACTTGCTTTATTATTTCATTATTTAATGCTCAACATGTTTCGGATGTTAATACATCCATACTCAGGAGCTTGCGACTTATTTGTTGAGTTATTTCATGGGTTG
>Ga0123355_10011380_pt1 | contig 13711 bp, 13 predicted proteins | sample TergutEmb28metaG_3_FD_89872 | JGI IMG/M metagenome (GOLD analysis project Ga0123355, IMG submission 89872) | Embiratermes neotenicus P1 segment gut microbial communities from Petit-Saut dam, French Guiana - Emb289 P1 | ecosystem: Host-associated > Arthropoda: Insects > Digestive system > Gut ...
CTTCAGAATCGCCAGCTGCACCTCGACCGGCAGCGATGTGCTCATGCCGTTGACGTAGATCTCGTGCGTGTTCAGTCCCTCCGGCTCAAGGAAGAGCTGGTGCATTTCCTTGTCGGGAAACTTCACGATCTTGTCCTCAATGGAGGGACAGTAGCGGGGCCCAACCGACTGAATCTGTCCGCTGTACATCGGCGAGCGATGCACATTTTCGCGAATGATGCGATGCGTCTCGGCGGTGGTCGAGGCGATGTAGCAGGGCACCTGCGAGCCGTGATGTCGAACCCGTTTCGTGCGAAAACTGAACGGTGTCGGATCGTCGTCGCCGGGCTGAACCGGGAACCGTGACCAGTCGATCGTGCGCCCATCGAGGCGGGGAGGAGTGCCGGTCTTCAGACGGCATCCCCGAAGTCCAAGCTTCTTCAGCGCCTCACCGAGTAGAACAGCATTGGGCTCGCCGGAACGCCCTGCAGGATACTGCTGCTCCCCGCAATGTATCAGCCCATTGAGAAAAGTTCCGGTGGTGATGACGACGGCCTGAGCGCCGACGGTGCGGCCGTCGCGAAGACGTATGCCGAGTACCCGGTTGCGCGTACCGGGTACCGAGTCCGCGGTGCCTTCCCCCGCCGCCCGATACTCGTTGCCCGGTGCTTCCACAATCAGATCCGCCACCTCGGCCTGCTTGATCTTCAGATTCACCTCGGACTCAAGCACCCCGCGCATCTCCAGCCGGTAGGCCTGCTTGTCGCACTGCGCGCGCGGCGACCAGACCGCCGGTCCGCGAGAAGTGTTGAGCAACCGGAACTGGATGCCGACTGCGTCGGTAATCTCGCCCATGATCCCGCCGAGCGCGTCGACTTCGCGGACGAGGTGTCCCTTGGCAATGCCGCCTACCGCCGGATTGCACGACATCTGAGCGATCAGGTCGACGTTGAGGGTATAGAGAGCGGTCTTCAGCCCCATGCGTGCCGAGGCCATCGCCGCCTCGCACCCCGCATGTCCGGCGCCGACGACGACTATATCGAAATGTTCGGTAAACTGCATGCGTTCGACAGGCCCAACTCCAGACCAGGCCTTGACCAAGTCTGAGGCAGACAGCTTTTTTATTCTAGCAACTTGCGGGCAACCTCGAGGAATGACGTCCAGTCGCGCAAAACCAGTCTGGGGAAGGCCTCGGCGCAAGCGGGGCCCGGGTGTTACGCGCAAAGCAGCCTTCCTGATTCTCGTAGTAGGCTGGATCCGGAGATTTTTCAGCATGGCGAAGCCCATTCCCATCGGAGCGCAGGGTGAAGCCGAGGAGACCGTTACCTTCGAGCACACCCTGACAGCGCACGATCCGCAGTTGCCGCCGGTGTACTCGACGCCTCACATGATCGGGTTGATGGAGGTGGCAGCCTTGCGCGCTTTACAGCCTTACTGCGAGGGCGACGAGATCAGCGTCGGGACCTCGATCAACGTCGAGCACCGCGCCGCAAGCGGTATTGGCGCACACATCAAGGCCGAGGCCGTGCTCGAGTCCTTCGACGGCCGCTTCTACATCCTCGGCGTGACCGCTCGCGACGATGTGCAGCGGATCGGCCAAGGCCGGGTAGGACGGGCTATCGTAGGCGTAGGAAAATTCCTGAAAAAGATGGAACATGAGAGAGTCCGAAATGCCGGCCTCGAACCCAGAGCAGAGACGTAAAGCCGAGATGTTCGGTGCGCTGCACTCGGGTGCGGTCCCGCTCGTTCTGGTAAACGTGTGGGACAGTGCCAGCGCCCGCATCGTCGAGCAAGCCGGGTTCCCCGCGATCGCCACCACCAGCGCAGGAATCGCATTTGCACAAGGCTTTCCCGATGGCCAGAGGCTTCATCCGGATCAGATGATGGCCGCAATCGCTCACATCGCCGCTGCCGTGAGCGCCCCCGTTACTGCCGATGTTGAAGCCGGCTATGGAACCACGCCCGAGAGCGCAGCGCGTACCGCCGCCCATGTGCTCTCCAGCGGTGCGGTCGGCATGAACTTCGAAGACGCGACCGGTGATCCACGACAGCCGCTTGCCGACTTGCCGTTGCAATTGGAGAGAATTCGCGCCATCCGCGAGACCGCAGAAAAGCTGGGTGTTGCCCTCGTACTCAATGCGCGGACGGATGTCTATCTCCTCGAAGTCGGAGAAGCGCGGAAACGTTACGACGAAACTCTTCGCCGGCTGCGGGCCTTTCGAGGCGCCGGCGCCGACTGTGTCTTCGTCCCCGGCTTGCGCGACGGCGCGACCATCGAGCGCCTGGTTAAAGATCTGAACTGTCCCGTGAATATTCTGGCGGCTCCGGGTGCGCTCTCGGTGGGAGAACTCGCCGCTCTGGGTGTCAAGCGAATCAGCCTCGGATCGGGACCGATGCGGAGCTCGTTAGGCCTGCTCCGGCGTTTGGCCGAAGAAGTGAAGACCTCCGGCACCTATACGAACCTGAACGGCGCGCCGTCCTACGCGGAAATGAACGAGCTGATGAAGCCTCACCGGCAGCCCAAAAACGCGACGTAAGACCCCCAACGGAGGAGTGGGAAACTCTCATTCTTATCGGCGTCATCTCCGACACCCATGGCTTGCTTCGTCCCGAGGCTGTCCGAGCCTTGCGTGCTTCCGGCCACATCATTCACGCCGGAGACGTAGGGGACCCGGAGATTCTCGATGAACTCAAAACCATCGCGCCCTTGACTGCCGTCCGTGGCAATGTCGACCGCGAGGCGTGGGCGCGGAAACTTCCCCAGACCGAGGCAATCGAACTCGACGGCGTCTCGATTTACGTGTTGCACGATCTCGGCGTGCTTGATCTGAAGCCGGCGGCCGCAGGATTCCGAGTGGTGATCTCCGGCCACAGCCATGTGCCCAGGCAGGAGACGCGGGACGGCGTGCTGTATTTCAATCCGGGCAGCGCCGGTCCGCGGCGGTTCCGGTTGCCGGTGACCGTTGGCAGGCTGGTGGTGGAAAGCGGAGAAGTACGCGCCGAGATCGTCACCCTTCGGAGCTGAGGCGACAAGCCGTCCCGAGTCGCCACTTCCCGCATTGCTACAATCGGAGCATGCCGGGCCAATCCCAGGCTGCTCCGGTCTCGGATCACTCGCATACTGACGAGCCGCGCTGGTCGGGGGGATTACATACCCGAATGGAGCAGCATTCCGACCTGATCGCGGGCGTGGTTGTGGCCATGGGCTTCGTCCTGCGCCTTTGGCGGGCCCAGGCTACCTTTTTCAATACGGACGAAGCCTGGCACTTCTCCCTGGCCAATCAGACTTCGCTCGCGGCCGCCTACCAGGCGAGCCGCACGATCGTACATCCGCCGCTCTTGATATTTGTCCTCTACTACTGGCGACATCTGGGTACGTCCAATCTCGTGCTGAGACTGCCCTCGGTCATTGCCGGGACGCTCGTTTGTTGGGTTGTCTACAGATGGTTGTCGCGAGTTTTCGGCCGGCGCGCGGGCTGGCTGGGATTGATCTTCATTACATTTCTTCCACCCTGGATCGCGCTGTCGGCGGAATTGCGCCAGTACACGCTGATGCTGCTGTTTGCCGTCAGTTCGGCCTGTCTGCTCGAAGAGGCGCTCGCCCGGAACTCCATCGTCCGAATGGTCGGCTCCGCGCTCTGTCTCTACCTCGCCATGTGCTCGCATTACTCGGCATTCCTGTTCGCAGCCGCCGTGGGAATCTATGCCATCCTGAAAATGATCCGCGAGCGTCCGCGGCGAGCGGTGATCGCGACCTGGATGGCCGGTCAGGTGGCCGGCGTCGGCCTGGCTGCCCTCTTCTATTTCACCCATATCTCCCGGCTTGGGGGCGTCCACGCCGGGGCTGAGCCCTTGCACAACTTCGCCGACTGGTATCTGGCAGATTGGTATTTCCATCCCGGACGGGACCACCTGTTACGTTTTCTATACCGGGGCACATTTGGGATATTCCGCTTCGCCTTCGGACAGACTGCAGTCGGTCAGCTGGCCGTTCTACTGTTTATCGCCGGCGTTATTCTGATCGTCCTCGGACGACCCGCTTCGCGCCGGCTTCCACCGCGTTCGGCGAGCATGCTCCTGCTGGCGCCGTTTGCCTTGAACTGGGTCGCCGTAAGCGCCGGGCTCTACCCCTATGGCCGAACGCGGCAGTGCGTTTACCTGGGTGTTTTTGCCATTGCCGGTGTCAGCGCCGCCCTGTCGATCCTGTCAGGCGAACGCACAGCCGTTGCTGCCTCGCTTGCCCTCGGCATGGTGATTGTATGCCAGGCCCGGGGCACGCTCGAGGGACGCGACATGCTTCCTCTTGCCGACCAGCGCCGCCAGCACATGGACGAGGCCGTTCAGTTCATCGACGACCGCATCGCTCGCGGAGATATCATCTTCACCGATCAGGCCACGAGCTTCCAGTTGCGGCACTATTTGTGCCGGCAGAAGCCAGTCACGCTGCTACACATGCTTCCCTCCGGGTTCGAGACATTCGGCTGCCAGGGATTTGAGGTCATGATCACCCCTGTGGGGGACGGTGCCCTCACGGCGGATTCTGTTGCCGCGCGCTGGCGAGGGGACAGTGCTTTTGACTGGCCGGCGGGGGCGCGGGTGTGGATTGTCCAGGGCGGATGGGCGACCGGACTCGGTGAGACTCTGCGTTTTATGCCGGGATTGGCCGGGCTCGACGTCCATTCCTTCGGACGCTATTTTGAAATCTTCCAATTGCCCCAGAGGTTTGCCGGGTCGCCTCAACGGTAGAATGAAGCCTTCATGGCCGGGTTTTTCATCCAGAAGACGACCGGCAGCGCGCGGGCAGCCCGACTCCTCACGCCCCACGCGGTCCTCGAGACCCCCGTGTTCATGCCCGTGGGCACCGTCGCTTCGGTCAAAGGCGTGCCTCAGGACACGCTGGAAGAGCTGGGCGCCGAAATCATTCTCGGCAACACCTATCACCTTTACTTGCGCCCGGGAGTCAAAACCGTGCGCCAGATGGGCGGACTGCACGGCTTCATGTCGTGGCGGCGCGCCATTCTCACCGACTCCGGAGGCTTTCAGGTCTTCAGCCTGAACCAGCTGCGCAAAGTGAACGAAGAGGGCGTGACGTTCCGCTCCCATCTCGACGGCTCGCCGCACTTCTTCAGTCCCGAGAGTGCGATCGCGGCCCAGATCGGACTGGGTGCCGACATCATCATGGCGTTTGACGAATGCACCGAATATCCGGCGGACCAGGCACGCGTGCGGCAATCCATGGAAATGACGGCGCGCTGGGCGGCGCGCTGCAAGAAGTACTTTGAGGAGCACAAGCATGAGGTCCCGTGGGTCCCGGCTTCCGGCAACGATCCCGCAGCGGCCCAGTCACTGTTCGGCATCGTCCAGGGCGGCATGGACCGCGCCTTGCGGAAAGAGTCTGCCGAGCGCACCATCGAGATGGGGTTTCCCGGCTATGCCATCGGCGGCCTGAGCGTCGGCGAGCCGCGTGCGCTCACGCGCGAAATCGTCGAGTCCACGCTCGAGCACCTTCCCCGGGACAAGCCGCGCTATCTGATGGGTGTGGGTACGCCTGAGGAGATCGTCGAATATGCCAGCCTCGGCGTCGACATGATGGATTGCGTCTTGCCGACTCGCGCGGCGCGGCACGGCCTGCTGTTTACCTCGGAGGGGAAGATTTCGATCAAGCAGGCCCGCTACGCCGAGGATGGGAGGCCGCTCGATCCGAATTGCCCATGCCGGGTCTGCCAACGCTATTCCCGGGCTTATTTACGGCATCTTTATGCATCTAACGAAGTATTGGCTCAGGTTTTGAACACGATCCACAATCTCAGTTTTTACCTGGACACAATGAAGCGGGTGCGGGGGAACTTGACCGGGAGCACCCGGGCGACCGCGCCCGGGGAGCCGGGCCGGGCCGGAAGGTGAAGTCAGCGGAGAAGTGTCCTTGACACTAGGCAGTGGGTGCGGCATGCTATTTCACTTGGGGAGAAGTCCCGTTTTCTTTCTGGAGTCTGGTCTCGACCAAGACTGTTTGGACTGTCCCCGGATTCAAGCCTGAAGCTGAAGGAACCCGGCCGAAGTAAATCCCGTGGTGCAATAAAAGTGGCCGCGCGAGAAGGCGAGCGCGGAGGATTGTCGCGGATTGATCCGCTTAGAACTCAAAGAGAATGCAACATTTGTTGGCAGTGCAAGCCAGTGGCGGCGGTTTCGGGGTCGGCATGTTATTGCCGATCGTCCTCATGTTCGCCATTTTTTACTTTCTCTTAATCATGCCGCAGCAACGCCGTCAGAAAAAATGGCAGGGCATGCTCGATCAGCTCAAGGCCGGGGACAAGGTCACAACCAGTGGTGGATTGCGAGGCACAGTCATGGCGCTAAAGGATGACAGCCTTCATCTCCGCGTCCCGCCCAACAACATCGTCGTGGAAGTCACCAAGGCGTCCGTGGTCTCGGTGAGCACGACTGAGGAAGATGTGAAAGGAAAATAGCGATCAGGGATCCAGGGTCAGGGGTGAGGGAACGCCCCCTGTGCCCATCCCGGAAGCCTCGGTTTTTATGAAAAAGAATCTTCTCTGGAGAATGCTGTTCATCGTCGGGATCCTGTTGTTCTTCCTGGTGGGCATCCTTGGCCTGCCGAAGAGCTTCAGCCGTGAGGGGCTGCTCGCCGCCCTGACCGATCACATTCACCTCGGGCTTGACCTCAAAGGTGGAACGCACCTCATCCTGCAGGTGCAGGTCAATGATGCGGTCAACGTGGACGCGCAGAACGCGATCGAAGTCCTGAAAGAGCAGTTTCGCACTCGCAAGATCGACTACACCGACATCTCCCAGCCCGACCCGCAGAACAATGCCGACCACATCGTGTTGAAGGGCATCCAGCCGGGGGCGCGCAATGACCTGCTGAATATCGTGAGCGAGCGTCTGCCGGAATATGACCTCACCAGCGGAGCCGACAACTCGTGGAATTTGACGATGAAGCCCACGAACCTGGACGAGATCAAGACCCGCGCGGTCACACAGGCGATTGAGACCATTCGCAACCGCATCGATGCTCTGGGCGTGAGCGAGCCCACCATTCAGGAGCATGGACTGGGGCAGCATCAGATTCTGGTGCAATTGCCCGGCGTGGATGATCCGGCTCGGGTCAAGGACATCATGCAGTCGACCGCGATGCTGGAGATCAAACAATCGTTTGGCGGCGCCTTTGCGAGCGAGCAGGAAGCTCTGCAGGCCAAAGGCGGCGTGATCCCGGCGGATCAGCTGCTGCTCCCCGGGCAGTGCAGCCCTCAGCCGGAACAGACCTGGTGCTTCGTTTCTCGCGTTTCCGCCGTCAGCGGCAAGGACCTGCGCGGCGCCAGCGAATCGACCGATCAGTACGGCCAGCCGGCCGTGCACTTTGACCTCACCCGAGAGGGCGGCCAGCGTTTTTATAGTTTCACTTCGGCGCACGTTGGCGAGAGTCTGGCCGTAGTGCTGGACGGCCGGGTGCAGGAAGTTGCCAACATCAAGGAAGCGATCCGCGACAGCGGCGAGATCAGCGGCGGGCACATGACGGTGCAACAGGCCAAGGATCTCGCCACGGTCCTGCGCTCGGGCGCTCTCCCGGCCAGCATCAAGTATCTCGAGGAGCGTACCGTAGGGCCATCGCTCGGCGCGGACTCGATTCGCTCCGGCGTGCGGGCCGCGGTCATCGGCATGGTGGCAGTGCTGATCTTCATGCTGATCTACTATCGCGGAGCAGGCATCAACGCCGATGTGGCCCTGATCATGAACCTGATCATCCTGCTCGGTTTCTTGGGATGGTCCACAATTCTCGGCGTGAATGTCGCACTGACGCTGCCCGGTATTGCAGGGGTGATCCTGACGGTCGGTATGGGCGTCGACTCCAACGTGCTGATTTTTGAACGCATCCGGGAAGAATTGCGCAACGGCAAGACGCCACCCTCGGCCGTGGACCAGGGCTTCAGCCATGCCTGGGTCACGATCGTGGATACCCACGTCACGACCATCGTTTCGGCCGCGATTCTGTTCATCTTCGGCACAGGTCCAGTCAAAGGGTTCGCCACCACGCTCACCTTCGGCTTGTTGGCCAACCTGTTCACCGCAGTGTTCGTGTCGCGCACGATTTTCGACTGGGTGCTTAGCCGAAAGCAGCGTGGGGACGCGTTGAGTATCTAGTTCGGGGGGAGTGCGGCAGAGCCAGTATCCGGACCGTACAAACAAATGCCCCGATGGGCGGAATTCAGAGGGAACGCGGGATTTCTTCCATCGAGTGCGCGTCAGTCATAGTAAGTCATAGAAAGATAAGGGGCTAGGAAAAACTCGTGGAGTTCTTTCATAACGTCAACATAGATTTTCTGGGCAAAAAGTGGTACTTTCTCGCTTTTTCCCTGGTCTTTAGCGTCGCCGGCATACTTTCCATGCTGTTCTGGCATGGAATTCCATGGGGCGTCGACTTTCGCGGCGGCACGCTGGTGTATGTGAAGTTTACGCATCCACCCGACCTGCAACAGGTGCGCGCCCTGCTCGATCGCGCGGGCTTGCACGATCCCAAGATTCAGCCCTACGATCTGGGGCATGCCTCTTATCACGAAGTTCTGATTGATCTGGGCTTGCGCGAGACCAGCGAGCAGTCGCTCGATCAGGGCAAGATGAAGATCATCCAGGCACTGGAGACCAATGCCCCGGCGGGGAACGCGTGCGGCGCTCCCCCGAACAGCGTCGGGGGATGCGATTTGAACAACGCCAGCCTTTTGACCATCAAGGGGTTCCTGATGGACAAAGACCCGATGCATCTGGGTACCGATGCCGAAGCAAAGTATACCGCTCAGGCGCAGGCGATCATCAACAAGCGGAACGAAGTGCGGGCTTTCAATTCGTTTGAGCAGTTGAACGGCGCTCCCGGAGTGGATCCGGCGGTCGCGGCGTCACTTCCTCAGGGATTCTTTCTGTCTGATTTCGCGGTCTTTAATGTGGAGATTGTCGGGCCCCAGGTGGGCAGCCAACTCCGCACCCAGGCAGGGCTTGCCACGCTTTACTCCCTGCTCGGGATGCTGGTTTATCTGGGGTTCCGCTTCGAATGGATCTACGGCGTTGCCGCCGTCATTACGGTATTCCACGATACGCTGATCACCGTCGGGGCCTTTTCGCTGACCAAGACCGACATCTCCCTGACTGTGATCGCCGCCATACTCACGCTGATTGGTTACTCCAATAACGACACGATCGTGGTGTTTGACCGCATCCGCGAAAACATTAAACTCATGCGGCGCGAGAAGCTGGCGGACATCGTCAACCGCAGCATTAATCAGACCCTGAGCAGAACCATCTTGACAGCGGGGCTGACCTTTCTTACTGTACTTGCTCTCTATTTATTCGGTGGAGAGGTGCTCCGTGGCTTCAGCTTCGCGCTGGTCATTGGCATCCTGATCGGGACGTATTCCTCGATTGCCATCGCAGCCCCCATCCTGGTGGCGTACCAGGAATGGCGGCTCGAAAGAGGCAAACGACCGGTCGGAATGACGGCCAAGGCTAAGTAGCTTGCCCGATGGTTTTATCGGCATCATTTGCGGTAAGCCTTCTTTCGATAGAGGTTTGGAAGAGATCGAGATCTGGAACGCTGGGCTCGACGCCAGGAAGAAGTTGGGAGCGCAGGGCGCGAAAGTGGGAGCAAATGCGAAGCACCCGGTGTCTAAGTAGAGGTAAGGGTTGTTAGCCGTTTGGGGAGAATTTCCATGTTTGAAGACAGCCTAATAGAGTCCGGCGGCAAGCTGAAGACGAAGCGGGGATGGACGTCGATTATCTCCTTCTTCCTTCAGTTCCTGATCATCGGCGTGATGGTTTTAATCCCGCTGATTTTCACCGAAGCCTTGCCGAAGTCCGTGCAACTGGGATTCCTGGTTGCACCCCCACCGCCGCCACCGCCGCCACCGCCGGCGGCCGCCCCGGTGAAGATCGTTAAACAGATCCAGACCGACATTGTCAACGGTCAACTTCGCCAGCCGACCAAGATTCCACAGAAGGTGCAGATCATTAAGGAAGACGAGGCGCCACCACCGGTGGCGGCCACGGGTGGAGTGGTGGGCGGTGTTCCGGGCGGTGTCCCGGGTGGATCGATGGGCGGCGTGCTGGGCAGTGTTTTGAGCAGCGTGCCCGTGGCGGTTCCGAAGATCGCAACTCCGCAGCGCGTGCGGGTATCGTCGGGCGTTTCGCAGGGCCTGCTGATCCGCAAGGTTCCGCCGACGTATCCTCCGCTGGCGCGTCAGGCTCGCATTCAGGGCACCGTGATCCTGCAGGCACAGATCAGCAAGACTGGCGACATCGAAAACCTCCAGTTGGTCAGCGGGCACCCGATGCTCGCTCCCGCTGCGATCGAAGCCGTGAAGCAGTGGAAGTACAAGCCTTACCTGCTGAACGGTGAGCCGGTCGAAGTCGATACGCAGGTGCAAGTGAACTTTACGCTGGCTGGAGGCTAGAGTCTCCCGCCCAGCACGCTGGTGAACGGTTTGTCGCAGTGTGTGCCCGTCTTCCCCTGCCTGCCTGACAAAGGTGGCCGGGAAGGGCTTTTCGAAGAGTGCGGACGCGGCCGTCGTCCTCGAGAAATGGCAAGCCGTCCGCACTCGGTTCGACCGAAAGTCGTACGCCCGCAGGCCGTGGGTTTCTTTAGCCAGCGGTTGGCACTTCAAAGCGCATCACAGTGTCCAAGTAATACAAGCAAGACAGTTCCGAGGAGGGAAAAGCAACTCATGTTTGCAACTCACGTAGCACCGATGCTGCATCACATTCCTGCAGCTGCCGCCTGGCTTGTCCAGGAAGGCGGCGGCACAATGGCGACCGATCCTCTTGGCCTGTGGAAGGCCATGGGCTGGGTTGCTCGAACCGTGGTTATTATCCTGTTCATCATGTCGGGCTGGTCCATTGGCGTGATGATCGATCGCTGGATGGCCTATAGCGCAGCCCGCAAGCAGTCCCGCGCCTTTGCCCCCGCGGTGGCGGGAGCGCTGCGCGATGGCCGCATCGACGAAGCCATCAAGGTTGCCGAGCGCAACAAGAAAAGCCACCTGGCCAAGGTGGTCACCGCCGGCCTGATGGAATTCAAGGCTCACCAGGACAGCCCGGGCGCAATCCCTGGCGAAACCATTGAAGCCTCCAAGCGCGCTCTGGAGCGCACCGAAGCCATCGTCCACGCCGAACTGAAGCGCGGACTGGGCGGCCTTGCAACCATCGGCTCGACGGCTCCGTTCGTCGGACTGTTCGGCACGGTGATGGGCATTCTGAACGCCTTCATCGGCATCAACAACTCGAAGGCCACCGGTCTGGCCGCAGTCGCGGGCGGTATTGCGGAAGCTCTGGTCACGACGGCCATCGGGCTGCTGGTTGCCATCCCCGCTGTGATGATGTTCAACTACCTGACCGGCCGCGTGGAAGCATTCGACGTCGAGATGGATAACTCGTCGTCGGAACTGATCGACTACTTCCTGAAGAAGCGGGGCGACGTCCGTCGTTAGGACGTTCGGTCTGGTTTCCGCGATGAGTTGCGTGTCCGGCGCTGGACCAGTCCGGCGCCGGCCTTCCCGACCAGGGGGCGCCGCTCGCGGCGAAGGCGGAAACAGGGAGATATCAAGCTATGGCTCTATCAAAGAGAGACGAAGGATCGAAGGTCACCTCAGAGATCAACGTTACGCCCATGGTGGACGTGATGCTGGTACTGCTGATCATCTTCATGGTGGTCACGCCCATGTTGCAGAAAGGCATCAGCGTGGACATGGCCAAGGTCAATAACCCGGAGCAAATGCCGGACGCCGATAAGGAAGACGCCCTGCTGGTTTCGATCACGCGCGATGGCAAAGTCTATTTCGGCAGCGAGCAGATTCAGGTCGACAACCTCACCACCAAAGTGAAAGATCGTCTCGCCAGCAGGAGTGGTGACCGCCGCGTATATGTGAAGGCCGATATGCGGACTCGCTTCGGCGGCGTGGTGCAGGTGGTAGACGCCGTCCGCGCTGCGGGAGTCGACGATCTGGGTTTGCTCACGGACCAGAGAAAAACCACTCCAAACCCCCCGCCGGCTCCGGCTGCGCAGGGGCAATAGAGGAGAACGACTATGGGAATGGCTGTTGGCAGGAGCGGAGGACAGAACGCGAACATCAACGTCACGCCGCTGATCGACGTGCTGCTGGTGCTGCTGATCATCTTCATGGTGATCTCGCCGGTGACGCCGAAAGGACTGGATGCGCTGGTTCCGCAGCCGCCGCCGCCGAACGCGCCGAAAAACAATACGCCGGACCGCACCATCGTGGTGCAGCTGGTTGACCGCGGCGCCGGGCAGGAACCGGGACTGAAGATCAACAACGAGGACGCGACCTGGGACAACTTGCAGGGGCGCCTCACCGACATTTACAAACAACGCGCGGAAAAAGTCATGTTTGTGAAGGGAGACGATGCAATTCCCTTCGTAAACGTCGCCAACGTGATCGATATTGCCCATGCTTCCGGCGTGGACAAGGTCGGTCTGATTACCGCCAAGATCGAAGCGGGAGGCTAGAACTGCTCGACCGGGCCCCGAGTTGCATTCTTCTTTCTCGTCTGGCGGCGCGGAAGCATTTTGTTTCCGTGCCGCAGAGTGCTCCTCTTGTCAAATCGCTGTCTGTGGGCCTAGGATGCTGTGGCTAGGGAGAGATTATATTGCAATGAATAAAACGCTAAAACTGATGTCGCTGGTTGCCGTCGCGCTGGCGCTCCTCTCTTCTGTCGGATGCGACAAGCTGAAGGCGCGCGACCAGCTTAACAAGGGCGTCAAAGCCTATAAAGATACTCACTACGAGCAGGCCATCAACCACTTTCAGGAGGCGGTCAATCTGGACCCGGCTCTCACGGTTGCCCGCATGTACCTGGCCACCGCGTACGTTTCCCAATACATTCCCGGCGTGGACGACCCAGACAATCTGCGCACCGCGAACCAGGCGATCGCGGAATATCAGAAGGTGATCGATTCCAATCCGGCGCGGGATCAGAAGGTGACCAGCGCGAAGGGAATCGCCTACCTTTACCTCAACATGAAGAAATGGGACGAGGCCAAGAAGTACTACCGCATGGCGTCGGAACTCGACCCGAACGATGCTGAGCCTTACTACTCGATTGGCGTGATCGACTGGACCGCAGCCTATCAACCGCGCATGGCCGCCCGCGCGGAACTGGGGATGAAGCCCGACGAGCACTTGAATGCCAAAAATAAAGACCAGAAGAAACTCTGCGATGAGATGAAGGCGAAAAACAGCGCCACCATTCAGGAGGGCATCGACAGCCTGAACAAGGCGATCTCCTTACGCGAAGACTATGACGACGCCATGGCCTACATGAATCTGATGTACCGCGAGCGCGCCGACATCGAATGCGACGATCTTGCCGCCCGCGAGCAGGATCTCAAGACGGCCGACTCCTGGGTTGACAAAGCCATGGACGCCAAGAAGGCCAAGGCTGCCAAAGCAGCGGCCGCGCAGGGCGGCGGTATTACGATGGATCCGGGCACGAAGTAACCTTCAGGAGTTCTTCAGTCAAGCCTCCCATCCGGGGGGCTTTTCTTTTGAGCGATTTCGATTCGACGCCGCGCCTATTCTCCCGCATAAAGGCGAACTTCCACTCTCGGAAATCTCCAGCGCTCAACCCTGGGCAAGATCTGAGGCAGGAGTTCGGTGAGCATGACCGTAGTCGGGTCGGGCTTTTCCGCCGTGCCGTTGTTCATGAGCATGACCCA
>Ga0123355_10011381_pt1 | contig 13711 bp, 12 predicted proteins | sample TergutEmb28metaG_3_FD_89872 | JGI IMG/M metagenome (GOLD analysis project Ga0123355, IMG submission 89872) | Embiratermes neotenicus P1 segment gut microbial communities from Petit-Saut dam, French Guiana - Emb289 P1 | ecosystem: Host-associated > Arthropoda: Insects > Digestive system > Gut ...
AGGTTCACACATTAAAAAAAAAAAAAAAAAGTCTACTGCGTAGCCAAACGTTTCACTCTTGTAACATAATTTGATCACAAATATAACATCCTGGCGTTTTGCGATATGGAGGCGTTGAAGTATCAGTTACTGGTTACGTGTATAGGCAGTTACATAAGATGTATCCGGTTTTATGCTCACCGGACACGTGATACTACTCTGAGTATGTATAGACGTGGCAGACGATCTGAGTAAAGGTGGAAGGGGTGAGTCATGCTTGGCATTATGAATGTCATGTGATTTCGTAGTGCGGAAGTAAGATTGTGAAGTGATGAAAATTGTGTTGCAGAGTTGCTGCAATTCTCTTTCAAAAGGAAATACTGTTAATTTAAACTATTTAACACACGAGTGTCGGAGTATTCGACAGTGAATAGGGCCGCATTTATGAGTAGTGTGTTTTTGTTTGTGTAAAGAATGAATTCCATTGGCTTGTAATATGGCTTACTTTACAGATAACAGATTTGTGATATTTATTTGCGTTGTAAAATTGGTAAAATAAACATAGTTTCTTGGACTAGTATCCTTGAGAAGTTTATAGGACCTCAGCTACCAACACATTTCCCACATTTTGTGAAGCCCTAAGATGCATTACCATGTTCCAAGAACTTGCTGTGTTCCTATCCATGGCCAGAGAAAGCTACCTCATATCTTCCCTGCTTATTTCACCAAGATCAGGTTTAATATTATCAAGTTATCTATACATAGACTTTCCCAGTGATTTCTTTCCATGTGAGCTGTCCAACCATAAACCTGCAAGAATATCTGTTTCTCCTGTTTGCCACATGCTCTGCCTATCTTGAATTTCATCACCCTTATTAAATGTTTGGGGGAGTACATATCATGACACTTCTCATGCAGTTTTTTCTGATCTGTTGTTATTTCTTCCTTCATAGGTTCAGATATTTTCTAACATCCAAAATGATTCATATATGTACAAATAATTCTATCTGCAGTTGATGATTTTCATTCCCTTTTACACACAAATAGTACTCCTCCGTTGGTTTTGTACCACGGATGTCTCACCAGACAAACTGTCTCACTAAATCAAAGTTACAGTTTGTTATTGCATCTGTTTTCCATGAATGTGGCATGACCTTCAAAGTTCTAAAAATTATGTCCCTTTGTTTTTGCATAGTCTGTATCAAAGAATGTGTCCTAAGTTCAAGGTCCCATGTAACATTTAATTATATGCTGGGTTTTCACACTGCAGTGTTGTTAGGCCATCACCAAGCTCTCAAGCTGAAGAGCCACACCTTGTTGGCTGTCCCAAACTACTTATTCAATATATTTGCAGCTATCATCAGTGCCTGGAGGCTGTCTTTTCTACCTGCAACTTGAGCACTTGGTGACATGTTTCCATGTTTGGAAATAATGACCATTTCACAAATAACACACTCATCATGGAAATAAACATAATTACTTTCATGAATTTTGAGATTTCTGTGATGTTCATATTTATTAATTTCACCAGCCAGCATAAGTTCTGATCTGAAGGAAAGCAGACTGTGTAAAGAACTAGTGTGCTATTCAAAATGTCAAAGAACATCTGTAAACAAGATGTTTGGTCATGAATATTCCACAGAGAGGAGTACAACACCCAAGAAAAGGCTCAAAAGAAGATGTTATCTCAGTATACCTGCCCCTTCTCTGAATGCCTGCAACCAAGATGTTTGCATGCATGCTGGTATTTTTACTCAACATACTCGTCTTCATTTTATTTTTAATAAAGTATGTAATTAGGAAGTAAGGGAAATTTGATAGTACAGCATAAGAAAAGAATCAGCATACCATGTTGTCTGTTACAAAAATTTACATTTTTTTGCATGATTTCCCAAGTTTTTAGAGGAGTGTATTCCACTTTTAGTTCAGGCTTATACACCCTTTGCTTCTTAGCCTTCAGCACCAATGTCGTTATGAATATTCATGAAATGTTTGTGTAGAATATAGGGGCAAAATCCTTACTGGATAAGTTTTTTTAAGTAGAATACCAATTAGTAATTTCATGTGATTGGTGACTTATCTGATGAAGTTCGCATTTCTGTGGTATAGAGTTAATTATTTCAAGACTGAAAACTATCACTGGTTGTAGTGCTGATTTGCCTTACATGTAACAACCATTTCAAAACCAAAATTAATCTACTTTAAAACAAAGATTCACTTTCTCAGAGAGCACAGTGTGGTTGCATTAGAAAGACCTGTAATTTGATGCTTTATATAGAAACTGTCACCCTACAGTACAAGAGTGCAAATTTTTTAAATTTTCAGCGTGGCAGTATGCCTACATATAGTAACCACAGAGCCTTAAAAGTTGAACTAAAATCAGTCCATTCTCTATGAACCTGATTTTCACTGTATGTGTCATCTTAGTAGGGCAGTATAGAACCTAGTTTGTACATAGATCAGTGTCAGTATGTGACTGTCCATCTGTTGGAAGTTTTGGCTTTCTCTTGTATGGCCTATACATTTTAGTGTTTTTAAGTATTTTAATTGACAGTGTGTCATGGAAGGCTTAAAAATATGACTTAAATTTACTAGCTACTTAAATCCACTCACCCTTAGTCACACACAAGGCTTGATGCAGATATTGATCAGAGATATTTACGAATGTGTTTTAGGATAAGTAAGATCGGGAGAAAGTGCAATGCAATTTTCAGTTTATTTTCTGCAGCTTATACTTGTAATGAATAATTATTTGTTGAATGTTTGGTACATCTTAATGAAGATGAAAATAAATTTGCCACCAATCTTTGTTGCATTGCATGTGGCAAAGGGATGTGCATATTTCTGGAATCCTGGTGTAATAAACCATTTGTGTCACTTGACTAAGAGCTGTGAATCGAAACACATAGCCATTAAGTTAGATGTGGTAATGCGTGTATGATAAAAGGACCATACATGAAGTTGAATCAATGTATATCTGAATGCCTGGAAGACATGCTTAAAAATGTAATTATGTTTGCAAATGGCTCATGAAAGAAATTAAATTGAATGAAACATAATGTAGTAATACTCATAGAACAAAATTGCCATTTATGAATGTCTTTTTAAGTCTGCCAAAAAGACATAGAAGTTCAAATGAACTTATCAGTATGTTTTGGTGAGGCTATGCAGTGCATAAACAAAATTTCAGTGAAAAGGCTGAATGGAAATTCAGGCTGTAGCCCAACTGACATTTGCTGCGAGGAAAGGCCGAGGTATTCAGGTGGTTCTAAGGTTTGGGGAATATTTTCATTGTATATTGTCCAATTTATGTGTGTCTACAAGATGAATGGGTAAGATATGTGGGTTCCATAGGCAAAACTGGTGATCAGAACAAAGGGTAGCACTCCTTTCCATTTGCAGTATGAAGACACACTTTGCCCCAGAAATGTCAAGTGTTGTTTTGATCAAACAATCCCTAATATCCAATGATAGTATTCCCATGATGAGAATATTCTGTCACAGCATGCACCTGTTTTTAAGCACATTATAAAATATTCAGTTTATATATTTTTTTGTGCCCTACAGAAATTGTCCTGTGCTGTTATGGTGTGATATCTTTCAATTATCTCTTGAGGCTTAGAATGCAGCTCTACTACATGCTGGCAGGACTTATGGTTGTGATTAGAGCACAGTCCCGGTGTCTGACTGACATGCCAGGTGAGTAAAAATCAGTGCATTATTTTAGTGAGCTCAGTCACATTGTCTCATGGTTCAGTTCTCTTGTCTGACTGACATACCAGGTAAGTTCTAACCAGTGTGTTATGTGCTTGTGCTCAACCAGTTGTCACAACAAGGTACCAAATACATTTCAACCAGTGTTACTGGTTTGTATTAGATTTATGTTGTGCCTGATATATAATGGGTCCATAAACCAGTGGTGTGTGTTATTTAGTTTCTTACCATGTAAGTGCAAACTGATGCTCTGAGTTTATGAGCTCTGACTTATGTCAGGAATGTAACAGTATCATTTGTCTTGGTTACAGAAGTGAATCCAAAACGGTACTTCAACTCTGAAGGGCAGATGCTGGACCTAAGACTGGAAGTGTCAGAACGTATCACACACCGCCTGATCACAGCAATCTTCAAGCTATTCCTTCAGGAAGTGCTGGGATATCCATATGTTATCATGGTGGAGGAGGATGACCACTTCAACATCACCCATACAGTGCAGCGACTGAGTGGACCACTTACCAAGCGGGTGTGAGTGGCATATTTGAGAATTTCAGTTAGGTAACATGTGCATGTTTCAGTGTTAGAAAGTTGCTGTGTTTCGCATTGTTGCAGGGTCCCATCATCAGTGATTAACCTCGAAGTGTGGATACCCGCTGACACCAACCTCATTGAGTTCACAAATGCATATCACATAAAGGATTGTGGAACAGTTGCACCTCCAGGCAGGTAAGTTGTTTGGGGCCAACTGGTAATTGTACAGTTTGAACCTCCAGTATCAGCCTCTTTTGTTTCAGGTTTGGTTGGTTTGTGCCATTATCATTGGCACATCTGGTACCGGGCATGGACCACTGGCACATATTTGCAGATGAGAGCACTGCAGGCTTGTTCAGTATGAGTGACAGGGATTTAAGCTATGTGCAAAAATTCACAAGACACAATGCTACAGAAAAGTAAGTGCTGCTGGAGTTACAGAAGGAAGTAGTGATGTTGAAAGGTTGATTGAAACTTGGACCTGTGCATTATGTTGGTTAGCAGGTTTTACTGTGAGGAGGATTTCTGCACCACAGGCCAGTTCACACCTTCCCACTGCAATACTTCATGTGCAGTCCTGCTGGCAGGCCATCCTGGTGAGTGGTGTCCACTTTGAAACCCATCTGTCCTGTTTCTGACCATTCATCCTACAATGGCTTGCCTAGACAAACTGCAACACATGCCTTTTCGTTGCAGTTTGGCTTATTTATAGTACCTTCCATTCACATTAAGACATTTTGTGCATAGTTCTGCTTCCTATTAATAAGCATCATGTAATGTTCATTTAAACAAATTAGGCACTATCCTGTTATTTATAAATCATATTGTGATGTACATTTACACAATGGAGCTACTATTATGCTCCTCAGTAATTTTTTTTTTTTTTGTGCATTTAGATGACACAAGCTTTGTGGTGCAGCACATCCTGGAGATGAAACTGTTTGTGCAGGTTGTGTGGGTAGGTCCAAACTTGAAGTGGCTTACTGACTCTCTGACAACCCGCTACCTGAATGAGAAGGCAAACCGTTCTCTTGTGCTGCTCAGCTATATGCCAAGCGCCATCACAGTGTGGGGCAACAGCAAATTTACGACTGTTGCTTTCCCTCCATGTGAAACTCTGCAGTCTTCTCAGAGTGTTGGCTGCAAGTATGAGCTCCAGCGTCTTGTGAAACTGGTGTGGTCACAACTAGAAGTTGGAGCCAAGCCAGCATATGAGGTAAAAGACAACTTTCTCAGCATCTTGCATTGTGACTGGGTGTCTGCCTTCAGGTTAACCCTTATCCTACTGGGGTGGGTATTTAAATTTTGGCACATGGTTTATGAAGAGTGTGAGTATTATTTGAAGAGAAGAAGATACAGTTATTGAATAAACGGTACCTTGTATGCAATGAAACAGAGATTGTGCAGTGTGTCTTAAAAGTGCGGTAAATTTCTTTTTTGCCTAATTATGTAAAGTTAATTTCTAGGGGTGTTATGCACAAACACAGGTCTTTAAAAGGATTATTGTTACAAAAATTCATCAAGAAATTTTAGTGGCTTACATTGGTATAAATGAATGGTTTTTATGCTCTAACCATTGACACATAACTATCTTTCTGAATCCTAGCTTTTGAAACATTTGTGATCTTGTCAGATCTTCAAAGAATATTTTGTGCATAATGGTAAAGTTTGCTTTTTGCAGTGTCGGATGAAAGTCAGGGAATATCGAGAGGTCAAAGTCTCCCTGTAAAATGCAATGAAGGCACAGAAGGAGTAGAGGTATTGCTCCGCTCATTCTTTACGTGGGTGCTAGATGGGGGTGAATAGTCATTGCAATCCTCCAGATGCTTTAACCCCAGAGGTGCAAAGGCTGGGTGGACCCCAGTGTTGGTCTGGATGGTTGGTCTCCTGACCTCACTGCGGTTCAAACCCTGAATCATCCAGCCTGCAGCAAGTCACTCTGCTAACTTTGCTATCCCGCCCATGACATGAAATATCAGCCACACAGAAAGTCAGGCTCCAATTATGTGCTGCAGGCTGTCCACAAGATGTCCTTCTCACGTGCCAGTTACTCAGACTTGGTAGCACGGTACAATCAGCAGCCTGGTGCTGTGGACAAGATTGCTTGTGAGTGGTTAGTTCACAACAAAGAAAGCTGGATGCCCTGGATCCCAACAAGTGATGAGAAGAATGTGCTGTACATTGGAGGGATTTTCCCTATCACTGGTTCCCCCTACAGTGGAAAGGGGATAGTGAGAGGTGAGGAGGAGTGTTGCAAGATCTAAGGAGTAGGGTGTAAAATATGAAGCCATTTTGGCATTAATGCTAAATGTTTGCTGTTTCCCATTCCACTAATGAGGCGGTCCTTACTGCATCATGGCAATGTAAACTTTGCATATGGTGTGGAGGAAATTTCACTACCTTATGATATAGCTATTACACTTGGCGTAGAGAAAATACCACCTCCTAATTCCAGGAGACTTCTTTGTGGTGATACAACCATTAAATTTGGTGTAGAGAAAATGTTACTGTCTGATTATGAAATTAATTACCAGTTTTGGCAGTATAACCTTGTAGTAGGTGTAGAAGAAATCCTACTCCATGATTCTAGAAGATAGCACTGTATCAGTATAACTAGGATATCTGTTGTGGTCTGTCAATACTGGGTTTATTAGAGTTCAGTCGATAAGGAAGTTATGGATAGAGAATGACACGCTCTCTTGTAACGATAATTTATTCCAGGAATGCCATAAACTTGAGGAATAAACTCATTTTGGAATAAATAAAGATAGAAACTAGCTCAAGAATAATATTATTGGTTTGAACATTTGGCATGCACATGCATTTACTTCTGGAAGGATGAATAACCCTCTGTCTACAAATCAGGAACTTATTCCCAAAGTTGTGGGCTGTGGATCTCAGTAGGCATCTTCCTTTCTCATGCATAAGACATTTTAGTGTTCATTGCATTTCAGCCATCATCTTGTCATTTCTGGGCTTTCTTGTAGAAATGAAGATGAGCTTCTGTGTCTTTACCAACCTTGGAAGATTTCTCTGTTTTTGGGTCCTTATCTTAAAACTCTTTCATTCCATCCCAGTACTTAAAGAAATCCTTGAGTATCAAAGTTTTAGCAGCTTGTACACCATCTCATTGGGTGATTGTTCTGACACCTTTCAGTTAGTCATTTGAACCAGGTCTTCACTCTTGTCTTTTAAACATATGCCTTCAACAGTCTGTCTGTATCAGAGGCTGTAATTCCAAGCCCAAGTAGTTACCCATCATAACAGTCCTTTCCTGCATTTTATTTTACAAGTCTTTTCTCTGGTATCCAGAGGAATTGGAAACACATTCAGGCCATAAATTCCTCCATGTATCACTCCTACAATAGGAACTGACTGAATCCCAGGTAATTGCAGTGGTGGTGGTGGTTGTGTTCTTAACATTGAAGTTCTTGCAGATTTCCATCACATCTTGTAATGCTGTTCTGCCATATACATTTTCCCTTAATTAAAGCAAACCAACTGTGTACACTCAGGTTTGGATACTGCACCTCAAGTATTTTGTTGTTGTTGTATCTCTAAAACGATTCAGCCCAGATGGGCCATTACACTGGACAACAAATTTCAAAAGAATTTTTGTATCTGTGATGAATATGTTATTAATTTATTTGTTTGCATCTATGAAGTTAGAAAAGGGACATAAAAAATATTACTTGGCTCTAGTTTTAAAAATATGCTACACCATGTTATTTTACGAAATAGGTTGAAATATTATATGGAACGGTGGTTTAAATAAAAAAACTAGATACTATTCATTGGAAAAGAATGTGTTTAGTAGACTTATTCTATTTAGAGATAATATTTACAACATAAATTGAATGCCTTTTTTCATGTAAGTTCATTATTTAACACAAACAAAATCATGTTTCCCCCCCTCCATTTTGCCTGTCACTTGCATTCCATGGTAGGGGCATCCCTCGCCAAAGTCCAGCAGTAGTCGGCGAGCATAGCACAGTTCCATTTCCCTCGATATTTCTTCTCCATTGAAGAAATGTGTTGATCAAAACGTTCTCCGTGTTCATCACTCACTGCACCACAGTTCTCTGGGAAAAAATCCAAATGCGAGTGAAGGAAGTGTATTTTTAGTGACATGTTGCAGCCTGATTTCTGGTAGCTCTGCAAAAGGCTGTTTACAAGCTCTTCGTAGTTTTGAGCCCTTCTGTTTCCCAAAAATCCTTTTACTACAAATTTAAAACTGTCCCAAGTGGCCTTTTCGTTGCCTTGAAGGAGCTTGTCAAAGAATTCGTCCTTGATAATGTCTCGTGTTTGTGGACCTTGCCATTGTGAAGGAGAACTGCTTTGAGACTCAATGTAGACGAGTCTGTAAAGAGTCACCATTCCAGAGGATTGTGATTAATATTGAGTGTTTGCATCAGGCCATCAATATCATTGCAAGCAACAAGGCCCCTTTCCATTTAAAAAAAATGAACTAGATCTTCATGCCTTTTACGATACACAGAAATCATTACTCATCATCTGGGAGCGCAGTGCTGACACATGTATCCCTTCCCAAGTAACTATTTTACGCATTAGGCCACATTTCATGTATTATGAAAACTAGAGCCAAGAATTGAATTCTAAGGCCATATTTGGTTTCAGCACATTGAATTGAAGAGGAATCAACTATTTTGGTTACGGATACATTTTGCGTGTTGACCAGTGTTATCATAGATTTCAATATAAAACAAGTTGAAGTACCAAAACTTTACAGATATCATGATGTGAGTAGGTGTATCTTACTAGTTCCTCCATACTGATGAAGCCATATTGAATTCTGTTTATACATCATCTGCTGAATTCAGATACTTGCCACTGTAAGGCTGAAAGAGAGAGATGATGACACCACACACACACACATCAGCTTCCATGCAATTTCTGTTAAATAAGGTTTAGAATTGCATCTCAACCGTTAATGTTTGCATGGATGTTTGAACACACTTTCCCAAGAGTATATTATATCTGACTGGACTAGGTCTAGTGATGATTTATTGAACAAGGCATGCATTGAGTAATTGTGATCTACTTTTAGACCACAGTTTTCTAGCATTCCTGTGTATGATCCTAACATAGTGATTGGTTATAACATCTGTTGGAATTGCAGTTTCATAAATTTGTCCTTATTTAATGCAGATGTAGATTTTGTGTTTTGAGGATTTTGATACAGCTCTTTTTTGTACTGAACTCACTGGCAAGGACCCAGCTGGCCTGAAACATGTTAGAGTTATGACATAATAGTTGGGGTATCCCAACGTCAGAGTAACAGTTGGTTCAGTTTTCTGTAATGCTTCCATTTTAAAGTTGATTTGTTTTCAAAATCAGTAGGTTCCAAGTATTAGGAGGAGTAATCATATGGTAGTACTACCCTGGTTCTAATTTTTCTGGTCCTTGAGTTGTACGATCATTGTAATGAGGGACAGAAGGTGATCGTCATCATCTCATCAGCTTACTCATCTGTATTTTCTGCATGATCCCCAGCATTGTTGATTATCATCAGTACCTCATGAGGTAAACCAAGATTTCTTGTTTGACTTCAAAACCATGGTAATCATAGATTTTAGAAAACCTTTCAATTCGTTTGGTTTCTTAAGTGGTACTCAAGTGTTGGTTTTACTGTGAAATAACCCATACCTTTGCCTTCCAGAAGAGGAGTTAGTTTGTCCTTGGATGGTTTTGGCAAGTTATGATGAAAGTTCTGTTGCATGTCTTCTTCCAGAACAGTCCTTTATCCATGACATCAGAAACTTCTTTTTAACTATGTCCATGATTTTCAGTAATTTGAGAAAACTTGCTGACATAAATTTCTGGCAGTTTAATACCAGATAGATGTGGTGTTCAGAGTCTACTTTAACCTTTACAGCTCATGTGTCCTACCCACTAGGATGGCATTTAAATATCTCCGCCCTCCCTCAGGCTCGAAGATCCCATTCACTAGGACAGCCACAGCCTCAGCCAGTTAAATATTTCACTCTCAATATATTTAGGGAGATTTCACTCATTCTTAGCACCATACTAGAAGTTTTTCCAGCTTCATGCTCCGACTGATCTACCTGTTGAGTGAAAACCACATGTATCCATTTTTTATATGAGGCTGTTTGTACACAGCCAGTAAGGTTAGTGTTGACTATTTATAAGCTTATTTTTTTTGCTCCATTCGGTTGGCTGGTGAATGACTTACTTTATCGTCTGAGTACGTGACCACACACCATTTGGGTTAAGCGATATGGTGACAGGCTACAATAAACAGAACTCTATATAATGGCCCCATGCGTTTTTTTTCTCACACTTCTGGCTGAGTTGCAGACTCAGTGTTGAAGAGACAGATTGTTTCACTACCAGTAACCACTTGATCGTGTGTGAGTATGTGTGTGTGTTGTTATAAAATGAGCCAGCCAAACAAAAGGTGAAGATTCCTACAGTCCAGCGAAATAGCTGAACTGTTTCTTGACACTGATAGTGGTGATGTGACAGTATCAAACACCAGTGCAGTTGAGGGAGATCCTGAATGTGTGCCAGGGGTGTCACATACTCAACTTTACTGCCAAACAGCCAGTAGTCCTGAGTCCAGCAGTTCAATTTCGTCCAGTGCCTCTGACGAAGATGAAGCCGTTGAGAGTTTGCCAGGTGAACAGACTCAACAGGCAGTAACCCTGCAATGGACATCCCCCTCTTGCCCTCAGACCAGTGTAGAACACACATACACAGGGGGCCCCAGAAGAAAGAAGGACAATGAAGCGTCCCACATAAATGATGGCTCCAGTCCACTTAGTGTTTTTCTTCTGTATTTTGCGGAAATTATCACTCTACTGGTGGTGGAGACTAATCACTACTACCGCGACTATTTAGACAGACTTGACGATGGACCCTGTCCTGATCCTGATGTCACTGAAGCCAAAATGTTTGTGTTTCTAGCATCGACAATACAGATGGGACATGGCGTAAGAGACAAACTGACAGACTACTGGTCAACATTGGATCAGGTATACACACCTTTCTATGGCACTATGATGAACCAGGACAGATACCTTCACATCCCTGATAACATACATTTTACTGACAACAGGAATGAACGCGATAGGACAGACGAAAATTTTGACAGACTATGGAAGATACGAGACCTGTTTGAAATTCTAAATGACAAATTTTTCCAAATTTTACAACCCTTCCGAAAATCTGGCTGTTGACGAAGTTATTGTTCCCTTCAAAGGGAGGGTGATTTTCAAACAGTACATACCAAAAAAACGCAGGCGTTTCGGCATCAAAATGTTCAAACTTTGTGACTCAACTGGATACGCATATGACATGAAAGTATACCTGGGGAAGGACAGATAGCGCACAGCACAGCACGTGACAGCAACCCATGTGACAGTGACAGAACTGACAAGGAAAATAGAAGGACGTGGTCACAAATTATACATGGACAATTTCTTTTTTCCCCTGAATTATTTCATGATTTGGCGAAGAAACAGATTTACTGTTGTGGTACTGTTAGGCCGAACAGGAAAGGCATGCCACAAGACCTAAAACCGAAGACAACAAAACTGTAAAGTAGAAACATTCGTGTTGGAACCAGGGCTGACTTGACGGCAATACTGTGGCGGGACAAGAGAGACGTATGCATGTTGAATAATACTCATAATGCCCCAGCAGAAGGTAATTTCTGCAATGAGAGAGGAAAAGCCATAAAGCCACAAATTGTGATGGATTATAACCATCATATGGGCTATGTGGATAAGGGTGACAGAATGGCCAACGGTTACTCCGCCATCTGGCGCACATTCAAGTGAAAGAAAAAATTGTGTTTTCATCTGTTAGACCTGGCAATTCTCAATAGCTACATCCTTCATTCCTCTTGTGGGGGTAAGAAGATTTCACATAGAGATTTCCAATTTACCCTAGTGAGGAATATGCTGGCACACGTTGGACCAGAACGGAGAGTACCAAGGCCATTAGGTAGACCACCTAAAGCTGAAAAGCGTGTCGCTAGGCTAGAAGTCTGCGGCAGCAAACATTGGCCTACCCTGTCTGAGATGCAACTAAGGTGTCATGTCTGTAAGGCTAGAGGTGTGACAAAAAAAGTGTTCTGGAAGTGCTGTAAGTGTGAAGTGGGACTGTGCCTTAAGAATACTTGTTTTGAAGATTACCACACAAAGGCACAGTTCTAACAACATCACGTATGACCTCCTTAAGAAAAACTGTGAAATCAAGCCAATATGTAAGTAAAGGAAACTGAAATTTTTGCATAATCCATACAATTTTTTTTGTCTATTCATTAACTAAAGTTATTACTGATTTCTTGAACATACGCAGAAATGGCTATCTTATTTCCCCAAAAATTCCGTTTAATCCATTATTAAATCTTTTTTGGTTCCTGGAATAATAAAGTTTTTTGTAAACCATGTACTAAAATTTAAATGCCTAGCAAAAGTAATGTCATACGCGAAGGTTGACTGTAGCCATTTAAATCCCGTTGCGTAAAGGTTAACCCTCCATAGGCAGACAGTTGTCTGGATGGTATTTAAACTTTCAGCTCGTACCATGCTGTGTCTCTGTTAGAAAGACACATTTATTAAACATGTTTGTGCACAAAGTCACTGTTTATTCTGAGGATTGTATGAAACACATAACATACCCTGTAGACAAAATGAGTTTCTCAGTGGTAAGATCACGTGTCTTTGTAGTTACTATCATATTTTGAATGGTTAGACTTATTAGCTAACATTAATAAGACATATCATCTTGTCCAAATTTATCTTAGGTCTAGGGACATACTCTGCATTCTTTTGATTTTAGCTGCTGAAATGGCATTGGAGGCTGTGAATGCGAATGACAGTGTTCTGCGAGACTACAATCTCAAGATGAAAGTGAACAATGGAGAGTGTAGAGCAGAAGCTGTCATGACGACGTTCATCTACTATGTGCTGTTCAACATATACAAGAAGTTGGTGGGCATTCTGGGTGAGAAACAGTTACAATCAAGTGTGGAGCCATTGAAAGTCCCATGATCATAACAAACCTATTCGCCTTTTTTTTTCTTCTTCTTCTCACAAAGTGCATACATTGAGAAAATGGTGCATATTACCATCCTCATGTTTCATCTCTCAAACTGCTCATAATATTTTAGCAACATATGTTTATGGCAGTGCACACTAAAGTCCATATAACAATTTATTGTTGGTGTATACACTCATTGACACGCAGAAGAAATCAGATTTTATCATTGTACCAAGAACAGCTCCTTGTGCAAGTATTTGTTCAGAACATGAAAAATGTAGAACTTGTGATGACATGATAATCATATCTTGATATAGTAAATATTTGACAATGTACAGGGAAACCTGTAGTACACAGTAGGTTGACATTTTGCAGCCATCGACCATGAAGACCATTAAAGCAAGAAAATTACTTTTTTTCTTGGGGGGGGGGGGGGGGGGGGGGGGGGTGAGTGAAA
>Ga0123355_10011382_pt1 | contig 13710 bp, 4 predicted proteins | sample TergutEmb28metaG_3_FD_89872 | JGI IMG/M metagenome (GOLD analysis project Ga0123355, IMG submission 89872) | Embiratermes neotenicus P1 segment gut microbial communities from Petit-Saut dam, French Guiana - Emb289 P1 | ecosystem: Host-associated > Arthropoda: Insects > Digestive system > Gut ...
AAGTGAGTAATTAAGGGTTTGGTTTTCAGATTAGTCCGGCAGGGAAATATAAAAAAAAAAATTTTTTTTGCGGAAAAAAAAAAAAAACCCCCCCAAACCCCCCCCCCCCCCAGTACACACACACACACACACACACAAAACATCGATTTCGAACATACAAATCATTACACTGAGGCTACTAAAAGTTAAATCCCACAAATTGTACAGACAACGACCATCGAATGTCCCACCTTCTCTTTATGCTGTAGCATTACATCCTAGCAACCTACAGGCTGCGTCAGCCAGCCCAAAGAGCTTGTCATTGACTAATTCTATCACTACCAAAATTCAAACGAATGTAACTAGGAAATGCCTGTAGGGTAGAGACGGGGGCACGCTGTGGCGCAGTTGGTTGAGGCACTGCGCTAGAAGCCAGAAAGTCGCGAGTTCCATTCCCGATGGAATTTTTCATTGACATGATCCTTCCGACCGCACTATGTTCCTGGGGTTGACTGAGCCTCCAACAGAAATTAGTACCAGGAATATTTCCTGAGGGGGTAAAGGCGGCCGATGCGTAGGACTGGTAACCTTACCACCATCATGTGTCGATTGTCTTGGAATCTAGGAAGCTCAGACTCTTGGAACCCTTAGGTCCTGTCCATGCCTGTAATGGGATGGCTGTACTTTTATCAGAGAGAAGGGTAATTGCTCGAATGTGTTCTCCAAGGAGTCAAATCCGCGGGATTCATTTCCTTGGCCTCGGTATAGCGTTCGTTCATGTGGGAGAATTTATTACAGTGCAAATAAACGCAGAACATAATGAAATCTGATAATTTCTCCAACAACCTTTACTTATGGTGTTATGACAGACACTAAACAGCGTTTAATTGAATGCAACGCGTATAAGAACAGAAAATCTCTAGATCTAAAGATCATATGTACGCTGAGATCTAGCAAACTGCAGTGCTACATTTGTGCTGAGTGTGGAATGTAGTTACGAATTTTACACAGTCGCTTTCATGCAGCAATGTAACAACTCTGTTTAAATAAGGTATGTCAGAGAAAAAATGATACAATATTCACGAATCCAAAACGTTATATTCATCCAATTTTATCGCACATTAACACGATTACTTAGAACTGAGCCGGTTCTGGTGGCCGCGCGGTCTAAGGCGTAGGTTTGCGGCCGCTCGCCTGCTTGGATTGTGGATTCGAATCCCACCGGAAACAAGGATATTTGTCTGTAGTGAATGTTGTGTGTTGTCAGGTAGATGTCTGTGCTACAGGCCGATCACTTGTCCAGTTCGAATGTCGGTCGAAACGATTGTGGGGTTTCCGGAGATTCTGCAGACAGATTGCGGTTTATTAAGGTAAATATGGATTATACTTGTACAGCCGCTTTGACAAATCCTTTCAAATTTGTTATTTACTAACCATGTTGCAATCCGATGCTGCATGTTATGACCTAATGACAGAGGCGTTAGGTGGGACTCAAGTAAAAGAGCGATCGGAGAATTATACAATTCTGTAGTGTAAAATATTTAATTTACATGTACAAGTACAGATACGTCAGTCAGAAAAGTGAATTCCTGTAAGACTGGAATTAGATAATCAGGAGAGTAAAGCTAAAGGCTAAAGTAAAGTTCAAATGTAAAGATAAAAAGTAACTAAAAGGCAAATCATAAAATAAAGAGTAAATTAGAGTAAAGAAGCAGAATAGAGTTAAAGAAAGAGTAAAGTTCAAGGACAAAGAGGTTAAAATATAAAGCAAAAATTTTAAAGTTAAAATGTAAAGTGAAATTAAAGAATTAGGTGAAACTAAAAGTAAGGCTGAGTTAAAAGACGAAAGAAATTTAAAAGGTAAAACAAAGTTACAAAGTAACAAAGAGTTAAAGGATAAAGCAGAGTTCAAAATGCTAAGTTAACAGGTAAAGAAAAATTAAAGAATACACTAGAGTTAGAAGAGTCAATGTAAAGGGTAAAGTTAGAATTAAATTTGTCCTTGTGCTTGCCATAAAGCTAGAATCAGAGAACCTCACCACTATATGGAGGGGGATTAGTCAGCTTCAGGCCCCGGCCGCCTTGCCCACATAGAAATTCCCTAGTTGCCCGATTAAGTAGGAGGCGTCATAAGGTCAATGTGAACAACGGAGAGCAGAATAAACTCTTGTCCATGCCGAAAATCCAAAAATTACTGCCCGGTTGTCCAAATCATAACCCAGTCCCTATCCCAGCATGACGATAATATATGAATTCACAAGATGCAGAATTTGTGCATTATATCCATACTGAACTTGTTACGAACTATGCCGAAGGCTTTATGGAACCACAATAAAAAAGCGAGGGCCAGAATACGAACGTATGTGGTCCAACATCTGCAAACTGAAGCAAGAATCGAGAACACTTCAGTAAGAATACCCCACCGACCCATAAAAGAAGAAAGTAGAATAAAACCAAAAGAAGTAATAGAAAAAATTTCCGGTTGAATAATATGCAACCAGAACTTTGGCGTGTTTCTTTTTTTTCAGACTTGTTGTTCTGCAGTTTGCAGTGGAGAAGTCACTAGAGTTTTAAGTAGGTACAAATCCTACAATTCGCGCAGACATAAAGAAGCTCCAAGTGAAAAAGACAGGGAGCCTTCAACAATTACAGGGTGATAACTAAACTACTTTATTATACAAAATAAAATCTTCGGCTATCAAGTACATTTATATGCAATGAGGACATTTTGTATCTCAGAGGCCGTATTGGATGACGTACAGTTAATTCAGGGATCCGGAGTCAATGACAGTAACATAAACTTAGCTACATTTAGTGCCGCATTCCAATGCCCAGTTTTTCATATTCTGAGTGTGCGTCTGTAGCCTTAGTTATCCAGCACGCAAAGCGCAATCGCGGTTTTTTTATTGTCATCTGTGGCCTGTCTGGCTGTACAATATTTATCCACATTGTTTCATAAACGGCACGATTTTCGGAAAAAAAAGTTACTGAACAAACAACGAGTCTTGAATTTCTCTACATCATTGGCCTCACACATCGCTCATTCAGAGAAGAATTCAGCTAGATGTTATAATAAGTGTATATTGTGCTTCATGTAAAGCACTCTTTATTCTCGTTAGATTTTAAAGAAACGTGAATTTTATCGCCAGATTTTCGAATAATTCTCAAATATCAAATTTCATAACAATCCTTCAAGTGGTAGCCCAGTTGTTCCATGCGGACGGACGGACGGACGGACAAGACGAAGCTCACAGTCGCCTCTCCCAATTTCGTGAACGAATCTAAAATCTGTAGTAATTTTCCTTACATTCTACTGTTTACCTAATAATAATAATAATAATAATAATAATAATAGGCAAATACTACATAGAAATGTCGACGAATTAAAAAATTTATGAAATTATTAGATGCACAATTCCTTGTACAGATGTTTTTCATCAGACGTTTGTAGCTCCGTCTGCATCGTGCCTAGGCTGACCGTACAAAATGAAGTGCCGATATCGCTGCATGAAATCATAACGCAAGTACGTGGAACGTAATGACAGCTAGTTATTTACAGAACTGGGGTTTGACTGCTGTAAACGATGGCGATTCCTCATTCACGAGGCTTCTAGATCACAAACAACAACGCACCACAGACGGCAGGACTTCTATGGCCGAGTGATCAGCCCGTCACAGAGACGTCTACCTGACAACACCGAACACTCACGACAGACAGCCATGCCCCCGGTAGGATTCGAATTCATAATCTCAGCAGCCAAGCAGCAGCAGACCTACACTTTAGACCGCGCAGCCACTAGAACCGGCCGTTGAGAAATGTAAAAATCATTCGCATTACAGGCCTGGACAGGCCCAGAGGGCTCCAGGAAGTTAAGGTTCCCAGATTTCGTGACGACAGCGCAGGATGGTGGTAGGTTGTCAGCCTTACGCACCGGCCACCTTTATCCCCAGGAAATGATCCTGGTACTCATTTCTGTTAGAGGCTGAGTCGACCCCAGGGCCATAGTGCGATCGGAAGGTATTTATGTCAATGAAAAATCCCAAAGACACCAGCTGGGATCGAACCAGCGACATTGAGAAATGTAGTCTGGTATAAATACACAACAAAAGATTAAGAGAAGATATTTAATCGAATAATTAAGATGTTAAAATTATAAACAATTTACACAACAATACTGTTATACTTCTATAGGGAAAATTTCTGCATTATCGACTATTGGGTGTGAGAAAAAAATCAATATATATATATATATATGTATATAATAATACATGTATATAGAAATTATGTAGGACACATAATCCTTATTGTCGGGATTTTAACGCCGTAACATTTACTGAAAACCGTAAGGCTGAACTACACGAACTGCAGACACAATGCGGATAACATTTCAGTATTGCAAGTTACTCCAGAACATTCGGCATACATTCCTTTGTTACAATGCTTATTGTGAGGTCTTCAGAACGTTTCTAAATGTGCACACTTCCACCACCCTCCCCCGAAGACAGAACAAAATGGCTGACATATACACAAGTAAATAATGAGAGCAATCTTTCATGAATTTTATGTATTTGTGCGTAGTGTTGGTTATTTTTTTAAACAAAATATAAACTTTACGGTGAGAATATTCTGGAGAAGACCGTTTCCTCCATCTTTAAAACAAAATGGCGATATAATCTTATGATAAAGTAATTATAACTTATCGAGACATCAGAATATTTGTAAGGAAGTGCAAGGAGTCATATCCCTCAGCAAGCTGCAACAACCGTCTAGAAGTTCAAACATTTCTAAAACAGACACAAATAGGCTGTAAATGTCACACTTACCGCTGGAACAGTTCTTAAGTCGCATTTCCTTTTAATATTATTCCCGAACCGCTTACCTGCAAACAAAAGGGCAACTTGGGTTAAATGAATATACTTTCTAAGAATAAACACAAATAGTGTGAGATTTGAGGTTCTGACAATAGATTTGATGAAGATTTAAATCTTCTCGGATGTTACACAGTGCCACGAAACGTCGGTAAATATTTACAAACAGACAAGACGTTAAATGATAGAAAGCTTTATCTTAAAATAAAAATAATTTCCATTTTTTATTGTATTATTACTTCGGTCAACTCCCTTCCCCTTCCCCTTCCCCTTCCCCCTACCCCAACACACAGACATACATAAATTTTTTACTTTTTAAAAAAACGTGACGTTTATGAGATAATGTGGGAAAAGCATAATAGAGCTGGGCAGCCCACGGACGACATTACGGCGCATGCGTATTGCATGCTGGATACCTATGGCTATAGACACACACTCAGAAAATGTGATGCTTAATGCTTTTCCACTACAATATGGTTGCACGAACGCGCCTCAAAGTTACGTTAGTGCATTGGCTGTCTTGTTTAATGTTAAATCTGGTGTTACACAAATTAACGATCTGGCCATGTAGGGTTAATCAGATTCATATAAAGAATTGCACTGCCCTATACATGGTGCCAGGAGGCCTTGGGTTATTCACTAGCAAATAATAAACTGACATCCAGTTTAGATAGTTCGGTCAGTAATGTGACACCTGACGGTTACATTCATACTTGGCAAGAAAATATTGTTGTCTCTTCACCACAGGGTCAAGTTTTCGGACAAATACAGCCTTTCATTCAACCGGCAAAGGTGAAGAAATCCCATTACAGGCCTGGAGAGAACCTGAGTGCTCTAGGAGTTTGAGGCTCCCAGATTTCAAGACAATCGGCACATTAAGGTCGTAAGGTTGTCAGCCATATGCACTGACCATCTTTAACCCCAGAAAATATTCCTGGTACTCATTTCTGTTAGAGGTTGAGTGAACCCCAGGACCATAGTGCGGCCGGAAGGATTATGTCGATGAAAAATTCCAATGACACCATCGGGAATCGAACCCGCGACCTTCCAGCTTGTAGCGCAGTACATCAACGAACTGCACCACCTCGTGCCTCTCATTCAGCTGGTGCTTGGGATAAAAAGGCCGCAGCGTACAGTTCACAGATCACCTCCACCTGGTGCCCAGATTAAGAACTCAAGCATTTTGAGCTGTCATATATAATATGTTTGCGCAACGCTTTGCCTTAAGCGCAAGCACAAATCTATCTTAATATTTCATAATTATGTCACGTACGTGGTGTTGTAATTAGATCTGTATGTTCTGTAAACAGATATGGTAAGGGTTTAGAGTCACAGAAAAAAAAAAGTTTATTTAATTCTTTTATTTCTTCATTTCACGAATCTTGTAAATTTACACGCTGCATTTCATATCCTGCCATGAAACCTCAAGCACTATGGCATCGCTATGCCTTTACTGAGCATACCGGACGCTCCAAGTTCTTCGGTGCCCTTCCCTAAACTCGAAGCACTCCCTAGCAAGTGTTTCTTTGATAACACCCTTAATGCTAGGAGCTTCAAATCATAAAATTCAATTTCTTAAAATCCAGGTGACGATGGCAATACAGTACAGATTTTCAGTGTCCGGGATTTCTATGAACCAGAACATCAAAGGAGTAAAGGGATATAATTTTCCTTCTCCGTCAAAATCTCCTTCGGAGTTTATCAGTATCTGGAACTACAGGGTGAAGGAAAGTAAGTTTAACCAGCATGAAGTACCAGTTGTGATATATGGGGTAGCAAAAGGGAAGCACAACCCATTATTAGCAACTTAGCCTTATTGGTCAGTTTGTATTGCTGCCAACATGTTTCGGCTTTTGAAAAAGCCATCGTGTGATATATGAGCAGCAAAACGGAAGCGCAAACCATTAATCGCAACTTAACTTTTTTATCAGTTGTTATTGCTTGAAACACGTTTCAGCTTTTGTAAATGCCATAATAAGGAAATTAAAAATATGCTCTAGGAATTTTGTATTCATGGGTCCGTGCATCGTGAATCAAATTGAATAATTGTCCAACAAGATGTGACCGTATTCAGTTTATTGTAGTTTTGTAGACAGCCCTACATGTTTCGGGTGTTGACACCCATCATCAGGAGCTCGTACAGCTGTAATGACAGCTTCTACCGCTGATCAACTGGGTCTACTACCGTCCACTCTCGTTGTTCATTTGGAACTCAACAACGAGAGCGGTTGGTAGTAGACACGGTTGACCAGTGGTAGAAGCTGTAATTACAGCTGTACGAGCTCCTGATGATGGGTGTCAATACCCGAAACATGTACAGCTGTCTACAGAAGTATAATAAACTGAATACAGTCTCATCTTGTTGGACAATTATTCAATTTGGTACTTGAGGAAAGATAATTTAATAAAGCCCATCCGAATGCTACTTTCTCAGATAGCTAAGATATCGACTTTACAAAAATTGAAGTTCTATCAGCCGAAATTAGGTTAAAGTCAAGATTGTGTAAAAAAACATAAAGAGAATTATTTTATATTATATTCAATATATTTGTCAGTACTTCGAGTGTGAAGGGGAAGTTCATCCATTAAAATAAGCCTTATGGGTTACCATGCAAAAATTGGCACTAACTTCGCCTACCGGCGGCGGCCGCTCTGTAGGTATGGTTCGCTCGCGGACTAAAGCCACGGAGTTTAGTTTTAGTTTATGTAGACAAGAATCTTAGTAAGTTCCAGTCTAAAATTTGTTCAGGCGAACCGTACCTCGTGATAAATTCTTAGAATAAAACCAACTAGATGCACTAATTTCTCCAAATTTATTTTTGGAATAAAATTCTACATGTTGCGGACAGTTCTTCTGTCCATTCTTAGGAGTTTTTCACTGTACACACAGCAATGGTATATGTCACACAAGTTTGCTGACAGCTTGCGAGCAAGCTGTCAGCAAACCTGTGTGACATATACCATTGCTGTGTGTACAGTGAAAAACTCCTAACAATGGACAGAAGAACTGTCCGAAACATGTAGAGTATATTCCAAAAATGAATTTGGAGAAATTAGTGCATCTAGTTGGTTTTATTCTAATAATCTATAATTTGTGTTAAGTAAATACTTTGTTTGTCATGGACTTAGTGGAGGGTGTATGTTGATAGTAAAGTGGTCTATCTAGACATAAACACGGATACCTCTCAAACTCAACCACTCCGAAACTCCAACAGACATCGAACCAAGAAACATACGATCAATGTGGTAATTCAACAGAATAGTCGCAAGATCCTAATGATGGATATATTAATGTCCGAAACATGTTGAGCACATAAGAAGTGAAATAAAATATCAAGTGACATCAAGTTGGTCTTTTATTCTTCAACTACCAGAGCCATATATATAAACGTACTCTTGAAAGTTCTGTATTGTTCCGTTTGCATTCAACAGGTCATAATTAAAATCAGTGAAACGTATGTCAGTTAGAAATGAATGTAGAAATTATACGCTGTCATGAAGCGGCTCTGTGTTACCCATGCTTCGGCAGGTACTGAATCTTCGAACTGTTTTTAATTGGCAACACGCTCCATTACAATTTAATGCTACATGTTTTGGTTTTCTTGTGTTAAAGTACATTAATGTTTAAATGAACAATTTTAATCTTAATAATTGATTTACCTAACAATCTAACACTTGGCTGGTGTGTATCGATAACACTACCTATTAAATAATGTAATTACAATGTTTGTAGTAGAATCTAGTTTTATCCTCCTAGTTTGCTTAGATTTTAAATTCTAGTAATACAAGGTTATTCCAAATAATTGTCGGGGTTTTAACAATTTGTCTATTTGGAACGAACTCGATTAGAGTGTTGATGTTTGTAGAATCACAAAGGGTGCACATATAAGCACCCGTAAGGTATGTAACAAAACTTGGAGTGTTGTTCTATTAGATAAAAAATACATATACTCCTATCTCAAGTATATTGTGTATAACAAGTTGTTAAAACCCGAAAATCGTTTCGAATTACCCTGTATATCATTAACAGATGCTTATATGAACTTCCCAAAATCAAGAATTGTGTACAGGTTGTGTATACCCGGTATTTACAAATAAGAGTCATATATATTTTATTGCAGTTTACAGAAATCTGCCGATTTGATAAATCTTAAAAATTCGTGTGGATATTTTGCTACCATTTCGCTGTTGGTGGTGAGCCAGCTTATTTTGTGAGAATGATTTGGAAGAACATTTTAGAACTGGGCAGTTAATAAGCAGTGACATTTTAATGTTAATGAATTTCTTAACCGTTTAAACACAAAACCTGCCTGCTTTATATAAGAACTCAGTGCCTACCGCGCTGTAAACACTCTCCACATCGGTTACACCAAACCAGTCTGTTAATGTTGTACAAGGCGAAGGTAGATTCAAAACAAACACAATGTGACCATCATGTAAATTCTTTTAATGTTAAACCCGGTGGCAAGTAAAGTGACCGCTAGGCTTTAAAAGGTTCATGGCTCTTGTGTGGACTGGTGTAATAGCAAGTCTGTGGACAACACAGCCACACATGGAAAACTGTAAACAATTGACGTCAAAATTTCGACGAACGTCTATCTAGATAGTCACTTGTGACGTCTAAAGATCGGGAAGTGGGGGAGATTACTGCTTGATAAAGAAATGTAATATCACATGTCACAGGGCTCTTTGTTTGTGTTACAAAACTCCTGACATTTGTTGTTATCGGTTAATTAGTTTATCGTTTAACGTCTAACTCACATCACAGGGCTTCAACAATTAACAATCAACTGCTGTTGGCATAAAATATTACCAAAATTAAAGCTGTAAATACTGCGCATATAATGGATAATTGTGAAACGATAATTCAATATACTTGTAACGTTCGTATTATTCTATTGTAAATAAAAAACCCAATAAAGGCGCAAACACTCATACGAGGGTCGGACAGAAAATAAGTTTACACGCCGAATAATTCGGTAGCCAAAGAACCAGCACTGTGATTACATCAGGAGAACCCTTCGCCGAGCGAATGTAATCTGTTTCCAGGGCCAAAGCAAAATCTTTGCGCTAAAAGTTCAAGGAAGATCGCGATGTGAAAAAAAGCTGTAAAACAACGGCTGATAAAACAGAAGACGGATTTATATAGAAAGCGAATAGAAGAACTTGCCCCATGACAAGATAAATGCGTCAATATTGGCGCAATCTGCTTGGAAAATTAGTGGTATGGCAGTACAGTTACATGTGATATGTGTTTGTTATTTCAACAAATAAAGAACCGGAAATATCGTCACCATCACAATCGCCATCATCATGAATGCTGAAGGCTCTGGGCTGTAAGTCTCGTCTTGTGTAACTCATTCGCTTTCAGATGATCCTATTCTCTCCATCTTCTTCTTGGACGACCCATTTCCCTTTTCTTCCACGGCAGAGACCAAAATATATGCACTGTAAACTTATTTTCCAACGGAACCCCGTAAATTCCTGAGTTATCAACAAGCTCTGATGTATCAACATTTTCTACAACCTCCTCTCCTGTATAGCTCCCAAATGATTTTACCACCATACGTAAGACAAAGAACGACAGAATGCGAAAGCCTGAAGCACTCACTCTGGTGGACGAATCAAAAGTTTGTACACAGGTTGTAAATAGAATTATTTATGTTGTTTTTTTTAAAAAAAGAAAGTGTTAGAAAGGAGGTGAAACGCTCGGAATGCGATTCAAGAATTTCAGCTGCAAATAGCCTTCGCTGAACCCTACTACAACTGTTTGCTTAAGAAACAAGGAACGTTGTCTTTCGCCATACGTTTGTCTTGGCGTCAAGTGACAGTAGCAATAAGACAATTCCTGACAAAGCGGAATGCAATTTACACGCTTCCTGTTGCTCTTTCTCCCACCCGAACAGCTTCGGTTATTCTTACGTCGAGGTCACAGAAAGGAGTCTGATGGACAACGGCGCTCTAGGCTTGCCTCTTTCTTTTTTCTTGTTGTTGCGATCGTTTACAACGTGGGGGATCGAACCAGGGAGTGCCCAACACATAACTTATTCACTGTATCAACTACTGTTTAGTAATACCATCAGAAGTAAGACTACACTACTGGCGTCAAGTCAAATGGTTTCCTGTTAGGATATTTTCAGCTCACTTCGAAAACCATAACACGGAATCAGAAGTGCATTTAACCCCAAAAAGTGTAGCTCAATCATACAGCAACTGAACTACAGGCGAGTTATTGTCCATATCGGGGTTCGCTTCCAAACAAAAGTACATGTTTCTCTTTCCCGCTGCTTTAATATCATCTCTGTGTCCCAACTATGCTCCAGTCTCTTGAGGTAAAGCGGCTAGGGACGTCTAACTCACCAACCATTTCCATCTAGTAAGTGTGTGTGTTTGTGTGTGGAGCTATAACTCCATTCCTCCATACATTTTTATGGCGTGTGGCTTGGCTAAAACAGACCTTTTGCCCTTATACACCTGTCCGTGATATCACGTCATATTAACATGGCAACACACTGGAAAACAGACTTGCACTAGAGAATCACAGCAATGCGACTTTATAAAATATACTGATCGAAGTGCACTATTTAACTCGACATGTTTCGACTTAATATGTGGTCATCGTCAGGAGGATATGGCTTGAAAACAAGATATATGGGTATGGGTAAACGAAATCACATGTATGTTAATATACAGATAAAAGAACGCATGACTGCTTTAATGGGTAAAAATAAGCACAAAAGAATATCAAGTTTTGTGTTCTAAATATGAACTATCCAGAATTAAATCCTCTACAGTACAACAGTGGACATGTGACACACTTATGTAGTCCCGAATATGCTCTCCTATGATGCTTCCTTACTGATTCGGCTTCATTTGAGATTGTTATGATGTTAATTTCTGTACATTCCGCCATATGAGATTGTTACGATGCTCACTTCCAGTCATTTCGTAATGCAAAAATTTATGACGTTCACTTCCGTACTTTCCGCAATATGAGGTTGTTATTATTTTTACTTCCGTCATTCCGTCACGTGAGATTGTTATGGTGTTCACTTTCCATCATTTTGTCACGCGAGATTGCTATGATGTTCTCTTCTGGCCATTTCGTCACGTGAGATTGTTATGGTGTTCATTTCCGATCATTTCGTCACGTGAAATTGTTACGATATTCACTTCCGGTCGTATCGTCACGTGAGATTGTTATGATGTTCTCTTCCGGTCAATTCGTCACGTGAGATTGTTATGGTGTTCTCTTCCGGTCAATTTGTCACTTGAGATTGTTATGATATTCACTTCCGTTCATTTCGTCACGCGAGATTACTATGATGGTCTCTTCCGGTCAATTTGTCACGTGAGATTGTTATGATGTTCACTTCCGTTCGTTTCGTCACGCGAGATTACTATGATGTTGTCTTCCGGTCAGTTCGTCATGTGAAATTATAACGGTGTTCTCTTCCGGTCAATTCGTCACGTGAGTTTGTTATGACGTTCACTTCCGTTCGTTTCGTCACGCGAGATTTCTATGATGTTCTCTTCCGGTCAATTCGTCACGTGAGTTTGTTATGGTGTTCTCTTCCGGTCAATTCGTCACGTGAGTTTGTTATGATGTCCACTTCCGTTCGTTTCGTCACGCGAGATTATTATGATGTTTTCTTTCGGTCAGTTTGTCACGTGAGATTTTTAAGATGTTCTCTTCCGGTCACTCCGATGACTGTCCAGTCTTCACTTCCGTCAATCTCTATGTTGTAAAATTCACAGAACGTTACAGCTTGCCAAATGTGCGGTTTACAGTGTTGGCTAGAAATGTTGTGTAATGTAGCAGCAATGCTTCTGTCGTTACATGGCGGGTCTTACATTTACTTATTTAGTGTAAAAATATAGCCCAAAGGTAGGAATAATAATAATAATAATAATAATAATAATAATGCACAGATTGCAGAACGCAGCACATGTATCAACCCTTTATTGTTCAGTGGCTACAACTGTACGTCATGACTAATTTAATATTAAAACTCCCTGCACTAAACCCGCATGGTGCATGTGGTTCTGCGAAAGGCGCATACTGTCCTAAGCAACCTCAGTCAACTGGTCTCTTTTTATTAAGATGTTACGCTTTTCCTGTGAGCTAAGAAAAGAATTTTTAAGTTTAATTTAGATTAAATTCGCGCTTCAAAAGGTTAATTCCCATAGTTTTCTGTTATCGCAGTTTTAATTTAATTCAAGAACTGCAATAAAACTGGCGGTATGTTACACTCCGAACAGAACAATACCATTACCTATTCTAAATGTAATTAAACTATAGAATTGTCCCTTTCACTGTCTGACTGTACCGTTTATCTTTTTGTGTTAAAGGAAAAGGTTGTAAGGAAGAAATAATGAATTGATATAAAGGCACACTTTATTGTTAACATAAATTAACTTTGCCCTCTTTCGTAATTACACAACAGTCATAAGAGAAAGAAAATTAAATGTCTTATGTACTTAGTGCAATATTTCCCTACGGACTTAAAAAAAAAGAAAGAAATTACTTCATAAATCTTAGCAGACTTAATGACATCTTAGCCAAGTGCGGGTGTCCCAGAAATTAAAAGCAGCCATAAACGGGTGTACGACTGAATCTGAAAAGTGACATTTTCCTACCATAGGCCATTGGTTCCCCCAAAATTGATTCAAAATGTCGATGTTTCATAAAGTCTATCACAGCAGAATCACCACGGCTGCCGTCTGTGCTGATTCAGCCTACACAATAACCCAAGTCCCCCCCCCCCCCAAAAGGGCCCCAAAGGCCGCGCTTTGACAATTTTCCAAAAAAAAAAACCCCCTTTCCCCAAACCCCTTTTTTTTTTTTCATCTTTTTTTTAT
>Ga0123355_10011383_pt1 | contig 13709 bp, 15 predicted proteins | sample TergutEmb28metaG_3_FD_89872 | JGI IMG/M metagenome (GOLD analysis project Ga0123355, IMG submission 89872) | Embiratermes neotenicus P1 segment gut microbial communities from Petit-Saut dam, French Guiana - Emb289 P1 | ecosystem: Host-associated > Arthropoda: Insects > Digestive system > Gut ...
GTAGTGAACACAGATGCACAAGCTTTAAACTTATCAAATGCAGAAAGAAAATTCCAAATTGGTGGAGAATTGACACGCGGGCTCGGTGCAGGTGGAAATCCTGAAGTTGGGCAAGCTGCGGCTGAGGAAAGCTTAAGTGAAATTAAAGAACTGCTAAAAGGTGCTGACATGGTATTTGTAACATGCGGTATGGGCGGTGGAACTGGAACAGGTGCCGCTCCTGTTATTGCAAAGGTTGCCAAAGAGGCTGGTGCATTAACAGTTGGTATCATTACACGTCCATTCTCATTTGAAGGAAAGCGTCGTAGCGATTTTGCTAACAGAGGGATAGAGGCATTAAAAGAAAATGTCGATACATTAATCTCGGTATCAAATGACCGATTACTTCAGATTGTTGATCGTGCTACACCAATGATTGAAGCATTTCGTGAAGCCGATAATGTATTGCGTCAAGGTGTACAAGGTATTTCCGAAATTATCGCGGTTCCTGGTTTGATTAACCTTGATTTTGCTGATGTTAAAGCAGTAATGGAAGGAAAAGGAGCGGCAATTATTGGTATTTCATATGCAAGTGGAGAGAATCGCGCTGTAGAAGCTGCAAAGAAAGCAATCTTTTCACCACTGCTGGAAAACGATATTGATGGTGCAACTGATGCAATTATCAATATTTCTGGTGGTATGGATATGTCATTATTTGAAGTTAACGAAGCATTAGGTGCAATTCGTGAAGCGTCAACGACCGAGATCAATATTATCCATGGTGCAACGATCAATCCTGATTTAGGTGATGAAATTATTGTAACAATTATCGCAACTGGGTTTGATGAAACGAATCCTGCGGCTACCAAAGGGCATGAGGTACTAATTGGACATAAGGGTGCAGGAGTTCCATCTGGTGGGATTAATCAAGGATATACACCATCTTCTAATCAAACGGAAACTCGTGAAAATGCTGAAGTTCCAAGTTGGTTAATGAATAGGTATAAATAAGAATATAAAAGGCTAAAACGTCGTAATACCAGTGCTTTCAGGTGATGGAAGGATTGGTATTTTTATTTGTCCCCAAAATTTGTCCCCCAGAATAGTAATTATACGATTTTTAAGGTAATTTTTGATGATGATAGTTCGTTCATGTATGAATCAAAGTCCTCATCGAAACTGGTTTTTTGTTCAGGGAATAAATGGTGATATGTTTTCATCGTTTCAAACACATCAGAATGTCCCAATCGCTTAGATACTAGCTTCATTTTCACTTCATAAGATTGAGTGCTTTGTAGCAATTGTGTCGTTGCGTGGGTGTGTCTGAGGCAATGCAGGGCACTACCCTCAAAGAGCGGAATGTCGTTATTTCGGCAAAGACGCTTCCATATATTTCTGAAGTTCTTCAACGTATACCACTCGTAACCAATTCCTTGCATGATTGACTTCATGTTAGTAAATACAAATGTCGGCTTATTGCTCTTTTCTGTTACTCGCCAATAATATAGCTGTTGGCTATGCTTAAATTTCAGCAACTCTTTCATGAACGATTCGCTCATCTTGATCGTTCGTTTACTGCTCTTTGTTTTAGGAGTACCGATTGCAGAATCGTCATTAGTAATGGTCTTATTGATCCGAATTTTATTTAATTTGAAATCAACATCTTCCCAAGTAAGAGCAAGTGCTTCAGACGGACGGAATCCTGAATAAATGAGCATTTTGATATAAATTGTAAAACATGGTGCTTGATACATGTTACTCTTTGAATATTCTTCAATCGTTGCAAGTATCTTTTTCAGCTGTTCACCGTCGTAAGCTTTGACAACATCTTCATCACCATCTTCAATCTTTAATGATTTGAGATAATTTTTAGTTTTCTTAATGTCGTAGTCAACCTTTTTCATTAAGTTATCGGGGATATATCTTCGTTTAGTCGCAAATTCAAACAACTTTTGATAATCATAAACCACACGTTCCCACAAGTCGCATTTGGGAGCGAGTTCGTTCGTAATTTTATCAATCACACTTTGCAAGTCAGTGATTGTTAGACCGTCAATCTTGTACTTCCCGATATGAGGTGATAGGTGACACCTTGCTCTTGATTTATAACCATTAGTAGTAGAAGGTTTAACGCTCAAATTTTCAAGCCATACGTTGATTAAATCGTTATAGGTTCTAATTCCGTTATCTTTGCGAAGATGATACTTTTCTCTGTCAATTAAAGTTTTCCCGTTGCTATAATAATATGAGAACCAGTCATCAAATTTTGCTTGTAGTTCTTGCGGAGTATCAGCGGTCAACTTCTTTTCAGCAAGACCGCCAGTAAGTGAGCATTTACCGAATTTTGCTTTGTAATAATAACTTGTCTTATTCTTGCCCACTCTTGTTTTGATTTTTGATAATGGTAATTTTTTCATTTGTTACCTCGCTTTCTTATTGCCAGTCAAAGCGTAAGAGTGAGGTTTTTTCATTTGTTAAATTAGTTTAGGATTGTTCTTTAATGCGAAGAATTGATGCGTAATGATGTACTAGACTTTCTGTTTCTAGGTCATCAAGTTCAAAGTGATCACGTCTAACTTCAAACATTGTTTCATGAAACTCAATCAGTATCTTCATGTTGGAAGCCAATATTTTGTCATGATAATTCTGAATAATTTGCACTAAACTTTTAACTTCTAGTGCTTCAAATTCATTGTTTTCATACTCAGAAGCAACAACTAACTCTTTCCATTTTTCGAAAACATGGAACTCTCCAGTAGCCTTATAACGTTCGATTAGTAGTTGAAGTTGATTTTTAACTAGGTTCTCTTGACTGTCTTTTTCAATCAAGTCAACCATTTTTTCATAATTAACATCGATCTCTTCATCGCCATGTTCATAGATATTTTGAAGTTTACTTTTTAATCCATCTGCTATTTTTTCGATGGACTTATCTAACCAACTATCCAAGCCATCAGCCGTCATATTTTCTTCATAGCCCATTAAATAAGGCACTGATACCTCAAAATAGTTGGCAATGTGTTCCCAAGTTTCAGCCTTTGGGCTGTTCTCTCCCCGCTCATATCGGCTTAACTGCATTGAGTTCATTTTTACTTCTTCATCGTTTGAAAGTTCCTCTGCTAGAGCTGCCAAAGATAAATTTTTTGAATTTCTTAATTCTTTTAGTCTATTCATGTTTAACGACCTCCGTACAAGCATTATATCCTATTTCGTTGTAAATGTCAACTAAAATAACATTAATTGTTATGAAAGTCTTGACTTTTCTTTTGTAACGTTATATGATATGTATAACGTTATGAGTTAGGAGGTGCAGAATGTTAGTTAATAATGATACTGCTAAAGCCATGAGAATTAAAAGAGCCAAAGAGAACCTGACCAAGAAACAAGCGTCTAAGATGTTAAAGGTTTCAGAGCTAACCTATCGGCGCATTGAGCGAGGTGAATACAAAACACAACGTGCCATCTTTGAACGTCTTATGAATTGGTTGGTTCAAGATTACGAATAAAAATATGCCAGTCAAAGCAAGAGGATGGATTTATTCGCAGTATCACGAGTAACGTTAAGTGTTACAACGCAACATAAGTCATACAGACTAGGAGGAGATAATTATTAATTTATTGTCAAAGGAAGTGGAAGAAACCTTAGTCAATAACTTAATTGACCAATGTGCTAAGCGTATCCTTACAACGCTAGAAAATCACTATACCAAACCGCCATATGTTCAACAGAAAGAGATCATGGCAGAGTTAGGGGTCAACTATGCTTACTTTAAAAAGCTTGAAGCACAGGGTTTGAAGCGAGTTAAGATTGACCCGAAAGATAAAACAGTGTTCTATAAACGGTCAGACGTGTACGCATTAATGGATAGATTAGCAGAGTATGGTTGATGGAAAAGTAACATTGCAAAATTAGAAATGACGTTTGCAACGTACAACAATCAGAAAAAGTGCAGAAATGCCAGTAGTAGTTGATGACAGTTCAGTGGTCGTTATACGAGTTTTAATGGTAGTTAAGCCTGAAACAGGTGGTTGTTAATGACAGTTTTACAAAGTATGAGGGACTTATAAAAAAGGGCAAGAAACCCAACAGGCACAGCCTGTTTAACGCTCTCACAAGGTGGGAGTGTTACTTGGTTTCCCTTATGCTCTACCTTCTCAAATTCTAATTAATGAAAGGAAGTAGTAAATGAAAACAATCAAAGTATCAAATTTAAGAGATGAAGTTGTAACTTTCCTTGACCGTCAAGCAAGTGAGTTATCAAAGATTTCAGGAAGAAAAGTAACACGCAATGAATACGTTAATCTGGTTTTAGAAAAGCAACTCCGTGATGATTTAGTCCTTGATGATAGCCTAGACTTAATCAACGAGAAGCTAGACTTACTGACCGAGGTTATCCGTAACGATAAGACAGCCACCAATCGGTTAATTGGCTTAATTGTTCACGGCGACGATGTAATGAAATAAGCCAGAACTAAATTCCGGCTCCTTCCCGAACCGTGCGGGCAACTTTCACTGCACACGGCTCTCCATTCCTAAATAAGTTTTCGTAATTTGAAGATTTTAGAAATTTGGTTGTATTCAAGTTCGTTGTTTGAAACTTGCGTAAAGCAAGTAGTACATAAGCAGACTTGACGTCGATTAATGCGAACCATTTCTTTAACGATATGAAGATAAGGTTTCTTAATCAGACTAACCTTTTGCCGATGAAACATCTTGCGATTACGTGAATCGTCACAGACGTAACAATTTTTGGCAAGAGGGTTGCGAATGTCATATGAAACAACAATGTGTTCTTTCAACTTGAAGATCCAGTTCTTCAGGAAATCCTTGTTTCGCTTGAAAGAGCGGAACTTGGCTAAAGATATTTGTTTATCAATCCCTTTGGAATTAGTGTAAGTGACATTAAGGTCATCACCGTAATTTCTAAAGGTAGCTTTCATGGAAATATCAAACTTACGAGCGATGGTTTTAGCGGTCGAATATTGAATAATATATTGGATGCGCCACCCTTGATAGAAGTTGTGGCAGCCTTGGTTGCCATACAACAATCCCCGTAGGACTTGATTTGCATATTTGATGATATCTTGAATGGGTGAATTTTGTAGCTTAGTCATGGCGATTGGAAACCCGAATTCGTTGCACATACCATTATCTTTGAGTTTACGGATAATGTTGTCCGTGTCCATTAAGATTTTGATAAATGATCCCGTTTTGGTAATGCGAAAACCTAAGAAGTTGGCTTCATCGTGTTTAGCGTTAGTGATTTTAGTTTTATCATCACTTAGCCTTAGCTTTAACGTAATCTTTAGGAAATCAGCGATTTCTTGTTTGATGGATTTAGCTAATGCTTTGTCACCAATGACACCGACGAGAAAATCATCGGCGTAGCGGACGTACTTCACCCGAGTGAAGTTATCGTCCATGAGATCAACTGATGAGATGTCTTTGAGCGCTTTGTTGATTGACTTAACCGTCTGTGTATCGCCACTAGTTTGTGCTTTCTTCAACTGATACCTAAGTTTGGCATATTGAGGGTTTTGTTTTCTATATTCGCCCCGAGATTCACGAAGAATTAAATCTTCCATGAACTTATCAAGCTTATCTAAGTAGACATTCGCAAGAATCGGTGAACAGATAGACCCTTGCCCCGCGCCGAGGTTAGTATCAGTGAGCTTCAAGTCAGTATCGAGATACCCAGCACGCAGAAGTTTATTGATAAGACGTAAGAAACGTTCATCAGATATTCTTTTACGTAAGATAGATTCTAGTACACGGTGGTCAACTTCATCAAAACAGGCTGAAATATCGCCCTCGATTAACCAAGTTGAGGAACGCCATGTTTCGATCTGGGCGACTGCACTATGAATACTGCGATTAGGACGGTATCCGTGAGATAAATCAGAAAATGAAGGATCATAGATACATTCTAAAATCAACCGTACGCATTCCTGAATGATTTTATCCTTTCCGTTGGGAAAAGATAGCTTACGCATTTTACCATTCTTCTTAGGTATGTAAGTCGTACGACTAGGCTTAGGGTTGTAAGATTCATCACGCATAGAGCTGATGAATTCATCAACCCACTCTTCACAGAAACCATGAAGAGATGTTCCATCACTGCCAGAAGTTTCAGCCCCATCATTACTTTTGATGGCGTTATAGGCAATGTAGTAGATATCACGTGTGTAAAACATGCGATAAATATCTTTGTTGGTGTAATGCGGATTATCCGTATTACGTTTACGAAAACCATCTAGTTTCGTTGTGAGTTTGGTTGTAGCCATTCGGCTCAACTCCTTTCAAAAATAGAAATTAGAAACTGTTCCCTTTCACCATGTCTTGGTCATTACAACCAAGCATTGGGCTACTGTTGGAACTCTCTACCCGTGATGGCAGATGATTGGAACAACAATCAATTACCAGAGCACTAGGGCATATCACGGTAACACTTAATATGGTGTCTTCATACTTAGGTACTCGATTAGTCTTTTCGTGGAAACACCACGTGTGTCCACCCGCCTATTTATATCTCATCTCATTTATACGAGATATACAGATGGAGAAGCTCTCTAAGCCACTGACACGAGTTCAACCTTACAGGCTTTACCATATATGACCTAACTAGCCAAGCCACTCGTTCTGGTGGGAACTAATCTTGGCATTTCCGACATGCTTTGATCACCGTTGGGCTTTCCCCTCGGGCTAAGTCGGTTGTTTTACACCGCAACATAGGAGCGATGGCTACCTTTGGTAGCACATATATAAGCGCAAGAACGTGCGCACAATGAGGAGATGATGTAATGATTATAAAAAGCAAAGCAGAGCGACACAATTTATTCTTGAATACCGAACATGAGGAGATTTTAGATAAGATTATTGAGCTTAAAAATCTGGGAGAACTTAAAAGCACCAGTAAGGTCGTACGCTTCATCATACTAGATTATTATGAAAGGCTTACGACCATTGAACTACCCAAAACAAGCGATGTTAAACTAAATGCCATGAGCAAAGATGTATCCATTATTTTAAACTTACTATGCTCACTTATTGCCAACACCCCATCGCTGAATGTGGGTGACAAACACGCTCGTAATGAAAATGTCTTACTCTATTGGCAGTCGCTTGAATACGTTGAAGCAATTATTAATAAAAGACGAACAGGTCATGGTGATCGTCCAGTTATGCCGACGGAGTTTAAAGACAAGTTGGAAACAACATCTAAGCCCTTTGATGAATCTTACTTGGAACAATTAGAACGTGAGAAGTTTGACATAGAGTTTAATAAAATGTTTGACATTGAACCTGTTGGTGAGTAACTATGAGAACAGTTAAGTCACCTTATTTCATTTTAAAAGCAGACTTTAGAGTTAATCAAACGTTGCAGTATGGGGGCTTTATTGATTACCTCACCAGAAAAGAAGTTAAAGCAACCGATACGAAAATGAAAGCGAAAGATGGTCATTATGAGTTTGAAAATTCCAAGTTGAATATTAGCCAAGAGCAGTACTTTAAATATCTCGATTACATGAAGCGAAAAACCGCCCTTGAGAAAAAAGAAAAATTAGTACCTGATGAAGTTAAGAGTTTAGCACTGCTTAAAAAATATGAAAACAATGACATCGAACAGGCTTTAAAAGGAATGATAAACTCAACATTTCAGACCGATTTAAAAGAAGAATTGCAAACAGGTATGTTTGACTTCTATAACGATGATTTAAGTGGCGATGATATTAAATCGTACAAGAAGAAGTTTCAGCAAGCACAAGAAAATGGCTCAGTGATGTATCGAGACATTATTTCATTTTCCACCGAAGCTTTAATACTCGCAGGTGTTTATAACCCATACACCAATGAGCTTAACCGTGAGCCTTTGATTGAAGCGTCACGGAAAATGTTTCGGGAAATGTACAAACGTGAAGGACTCAATATGACAGGGATCACCGTCGGCGAGATTCACTACAATACCAAAAATTTTCATATCCATTACGCTACCGTTGAAGTAGAAAACACCCGCCGAATGATTGAATACCAAGGAGAATTACAAGCACGAGGAATGCGAAAAGATTCCACCTTGCAAGCCATGAAGTCAGTATTTGCCACTCATCTATTTGATCGCACCAATCAACTAGCGCAAATATCAGAGTTACGAAATACGATGCGACAAAGTGTTAAGAACGAATTACATCATACAGCAAGTGAACAAGCATTGACACTGTTATCCAGATTGGAGTATCTATTACCAGATGATAAAAGGCAATGGAACAGCAAAAATCTAACCGACCCAACTCGTGAAGTTATGCAAGATTTAATTGATGAATTAATGCGTAGCAACCCCGAATTTAATCGCTATAAAAGATTAGCTAAGGAAGAAGATGAACACCGCCAAAAAATGTTCGGCGAGCTATCTACTAACCAATCTTCCTTTTACGAAGGACGAATGTATGCAATACCTGATGGTGTTTATTATCGACTTGGAAATTCAATCCTTGAAGAAATGCGGAAAAGTAGCAACACAAAAGGTAAGAGCAAAGAAATTGTTTCTAAAACAAGTAAAACTTTTAACCACAGGTCGACAGTAAATCTTGAACGCACTCTAAATAAAGGACAATACCAACTAAAGAACATGGAACGTTTAGTGGATAATGATTTCGAGCAGTATAAAATCGAGCAAGAACGCCACAAGCTAGAACGTGATATTCAGAATGCTAGGTGGGAACAGAGTTTATAATAATAAGCGAAAGACTTAGTGTGGCACTAGGTCTTTTTTGCAGTATCGTATATTAAAAAAGAACTCAAACGAGTCCTAATCACCATTTAACGTACTCTGCTAGAACGATTTCTTTTGCTTGTTGGTGCAATGTTTGGAAATGTTGAATCCGCTCTAGTCCTGATTCTGATGCTTGGTTTTTATCCAGTATCTTCATATAAAGGGTGTCAATTTCTTCTAACAACTGATTTTCTTTATCTTTAGCAGTGCGGTAAAATGTTCCCTCAAACTTTTGTTGTCTGGCAATATCTGGATTTTCATTTTCCAACCTTGATTGGAACATTCTGCCGATTTCTCCAAGGGGCTTTTCTGCTTCTTCTCGTTCTTCTTGTTGACGATTATAAAGAATAGCTTCGGCGGGAAATAACTGTCCATGTGGGCTTTCTAAATAGGGTTGGTTTTGTATAGCTTCTCTTAATTCTTTCATGATGAGTACACGCTCCTGTTTAAGTGTTTATTCTATACTTGATTGAGAATAGGACGAACAGCCAGAATGTCAGCTTGCCTTTTTATTTCTTTTTGGCATTTCGGTACTGGTGGGTTTCTAACATACAAGACTAAACTTTTGAAATTTCTATGCTTCACTAGTAAGATTGATACATGGCATACAAAAATAATATCAGGCTCAAAAATTTTTAATATACCATCTCTCATGCCGAACTGCTCATAAACTTCGAGGGGAGTTTCAAATATCGTATGTTCCTCAAGAAATTTAATAAGTTGTTTATACCTTTTAATAGATAGATGTGAATGTGGTAGATTTACATTTCCCGAACGATGGTGAATCGAAACATCATTACTTTGAGCTAGAGAAAAATGAAGATGTGGAGCGTGCAATTTCACAGTATCATGCAAAATAGTTATTAGCTCTGATTTTATTGTCACATCAATACCCCCTTAAAGTTCGCCGTATTTCAAAGCCTAGATCAAAGTAAGCTTCACGAGTTAAATCAAACACCTTATTAGCAATATCATAATGCTTGTGATGGATGCTTTCTACTATGTCCTCCCTTGCTTGAACATCTTTCTTTTCGGTGTAGCTATTGTTGATGAAGCCTAAGTCAAAATATATTGGACGTGCATCATTGAACACCCCACAAGCAACTTCATAGTGTTCTTCTGGTACATTATCCAAAATGTCTATTCTGATCTCCTTGTCTAGTTCTTGATTAAAAATACCATCAAGTATGATTTGACTAAGAACTTTTAAATCAATGTTTATCATAAAAATTCCTCCTTACCTATTTTTAATAGCTAATATCTTTCGTTAATACATAAAACGATAGATTAAAACTATTATAACACATCAAACACACATTTTCAACTATCATTTTTGAGTATTGTATGAGGTATAATATAACATAGGAGTTGATAAGCATATGGACGTATCATTTATTTCAAAACGTGTAGCTCAATTGCGACTAGAAAAAGACGTGTCTGCTCGTGATATGAGCCTTTCAATGGGACAGTCAAACAACTATGTTAGCAATATTGAAAACGAAAAAGCATTGCCATCTATTCAAGGCTTATTTTATATTTGTGAGTATTTTGAGATTTCATTAAAAGACTTTTTCGATGTAGGAACTAAGAACACTGCTTTGTTAAATGAGTTGATTAAAGAAGCTAAAGAATTGAATCCTAAGGCATTGGAACATTGTTTAGGTTTGATTCGTGAATTAAAGGAAAATGGATGAGGGCAATTGCTATGAATAAAAAGAATTCTAAGCTGATTGAGAAAAAAGGTATTACCATTTTGAAACAATTATTACTGGCAACAGGACAGATTGATCCAATTGTGAGCGAAGATGATACGGTTGCATCGTGGGATGGTGATTTACATTATTATGGGAATCCTGCTGATTTTGGAACAAAAAATGGAATAAGGAAAATACCGATTCAAGTAAAGGGAACTACGAATGGTAGACTAGTGAATGGAGAATTTAAAAAGTCTGTTGAGGTGTCAGATATACATAATTATTGTAACAATCATGGCTGTATTTATTTTCAAGTGTATCAACCATCACAAGGATTACCAGAAATTTTTTATAAAATATTTCTCCCTTATGATTTAGAATTGGCTGTTTCTAAGATTAAAAAACCAAAGCAAAAAACAATGACGGTTAGCTTTAAAAGATTCCCTAAAGATAGCAAGGCAATCTGTGCAATCATGCAATTCTTTTTTGAACATTTTGAAAAGCAAAAAGGCACTGCAAAATTCACCTTTGACCCTACCAACCCAACAGAGCAAGGGAAAAGGGTAATCGCAGATGCAAGTCAGCTTGGAATCCCCTTATTTGTTACTGAAATTATCGGTTCAGAATCAAATCCATTTGAATACGCATTTGATCTCCCTCTATACACATACGTTAACACCTCTACGGGGATACAAATACCTGTTGGAATAGACTGGTTAACTTCTATTGACCGATCAGATGAAATAAAATACATTGTTAAACTAGATGGAGTAATCCACTACACCAAAGGAAGTTTTATTCAGCAAAAGGACAAATGGACTTTAAGCTTTGGCAAAGGGATTACTATTGAGCTTAGTTTCTCTAGCAATGAATGCCTAAATATTAATATTAACTTTAGTGAGAAGGGAACACTTTTTGAAAGAATTAGAGATTATACATTCTGGATTGGGGTCAATTCTCAAAAAAAGATCGAAATATACAACGATCAAACAAATCCCGCCATTATTGATACTGGCATTATACCTGATGAGTCTGAAATGAAAGGATGGCAGAAAACACTAAAGCTACTTGAGGATATAAAGAAATCTTTGGAATTCTTTGGTGTCAAAGAGGATTTGAAAGTCGACGATCTAGAACAAAAAGAGCTTAGATTGCTTAATATGCTAGTAAGAGCCAGTCGTGGCAAAGCAGTGGGACTAACTTTGAAAGGAGAAGACCCAATACGACATATTACAATTGGAAATTTGACATTTGTCGTGGTACTTCAAAAAACTGATAAAGGAATGTATATAGTACATAATTTCTTTAAAAGCTTGAAAAAGCTTGTATTATCTAAGGAGATTGAAGGAGTTAAATACTTTGCTAGTCCATGTTTAATATTAACAAAAGATAGGTTAGTTAATAATTCAGATACCGACTATGAAGCAATTTTTGATTCAATTGTAAAATTCCCTTTGGTTGAGAATTATCAATCTGATGTGGTTGAGTTCTTGCTAAAAGCTATTAGTGCCTTTGATGAAACAACATCAAATGAATCTTACAAATTCATTCAAAAGCTATCATCTTGGCTATTTGAAAATGATGCTAATAATCTGAATCATTTAAACCTGTTGCAAGTTTCCAAAAGACGGAGAGAATTGATAAAGGCTGAAAATGATGTCCTAGGAGAAATTTTAGATACAGAGGAAAGAACATTTTATAAAATTGGAGCGTGCATCTTGCTTGAGGATTTCGAGCTAGCGAATAAGCTGCTTGAAAGCTTGTCAAAACATGATAAGGAATATATTATCACTAACACAACCCTCCCAATCTTAAAGCTCTGGAGTAAGGACAAGCCAGACATTTTAGGAGGAGCTGATAATGTATGAATCCATGGAAAGAGTTATTAATCTTTTCAGCACTCGGGAATGGGCAATAATATTTTGGATATCTATTTTGGGGATAGTACTTGCTTTAGTAATGAAAAAAAAGCTTCTCACGCTAATGCTTGATTTATTAAAAGTTTTCTTTGGTGAGAAAAAGATGATAAAACTACACACTTCGATCCTAACTTGGACTTTAATGGGAGCTCTACTAATAGTGACCACAGGGCAATGGGAAAATTTTATGTTAAAGTACATCTTCTATTCAGTTATCTTTCTGGCATTACCGAGCTGTTTCAAGCTAGCAACTGAAGATGGAAAAAAATCTAATTTGAAATCAATTGTTAAGAAAACCATTGCAATATCGCTACTCATACAATTTGTTGCAGATATGTTTACTTTTGGGTTTTGGACTGAAGTTCTTTTGGTCTTAGTTATGTTCATATTTGCCATGCTTGGTTTTGCGTTTAGTCACCATGGAGATGAAAGAAGTTCTATATACTGTGACCGGATCAATATAGTCATTGGACTAGTTGTTATCTTTATTTCGTTTGTGCAGTTTTTTCAGAACTTTGACACATACATAGATATAATCTACCTAAGAAAATTTTTATTCAAACCGTTCATTATTTTGTGGTATATGCCTTTGTTCTTTGTCTTCGCCCAGATATGTTTATTTGAACGAGTATTTATCCAGTTGAAGGTTCTATCAATTAAAACAGATAAGAAGCTGGTTCGAAGATTTAAATATCGCTTGATTCAAAAAAGTTTTTTCAAGTTTGAGCAGATCGAGAATTTACCGTTGAACAGACTTTTTGAAATGAATAAAATAACATCAAAATGTGAAGTTGATGGTTTTATAGATTCCTTGATAGTCGCTAAGTGAACTGGATATATACGAAATTAAACCGAGTGAACGCTCGGCTTTTTCTTGCAACCGAAAAAGGCTGCTCATAATAAGCAATCTTTCATCGTCACTCTTACTCCTTGACTGGCAATAAATTTCATTTCAGCATCAACGTTTACACCACTAGTCCTCTCAAAACCATTGTAAAATCACCTAAAATCGGGTATGATAAAATCAAGAAAACACTGCGATGGAGGGCTTAACATGACACTAGCGGTTAACCAAGAAAACATGACCATATTAGGTGTTCCTTTTCAGAACAAAAGAATTTTTGATGCGGTCTGGTATGCCATCGGTTCATCTATGATTGAAAATTACACCCCAACAATAGAAGACGTTGAGCGTATGAAAGCTTATGCTGAAACTAAGATGGGGCGTGGCAGATGACGAGGCTTCTTTACTTAAAATTTCCAATCGTCCAGACACTGTCTGGACAATTGAGTTGGTCACATTATGTGGAAATTTTAGGAATAGATGATGAATTAGAAAGAAATTTTTA